>JAABUZ0100000159.1_pt1 | contig 172400 bp, 164 predicted proteins | sample 5562091 | NCBI WGS metagenome assembly JAABUZ01 (sample SAMN12813069, study PRJNA571459) | rock metagenome | isolation source: Antarctica rocks | place: Antarctica: Victoria Land, Linnaeus Terrace sud | collected 2015-12-21 | reverse complement strand
TATAGAGTCAAATGAAATGACTATGACAATGATCTCAATTGATACAACGCTGATGACGACGAATTTATGAACGCTCAGAAGATCGTTGATGATTTTCATATTCAATACTTGAACAAATCGCGCTAATCGACAATTCAATCAATCACGATTTAACAGATCTGAGTCTGTGAAATCATGATTGAGCAATCAATCGAGCCGAGCAGAAAATACATTCATGCGAACATGAATCGTCGAAGAGAGAGGGTAATGTCACGATTCTAGCCTTGTCAGGCTCAGCCTTCTAGCCTTACCAGGTCTATTCTCGCTTCGTCACCTTGACTAGTTTCTATTGAGCCTAGCGTCGACTGAGAAACACACATATGTAGTCAGCTTCTTTTTCGTAGCTATCTTTCTTTCTTAGCATTTATCTTCTAGTTAAATGACACTTCTATCTGACTCGCTCTAGGCAGATCTCTAACAAATATTGTTGTCAAAATCAAAGTCGATTCAATCATATGATGAAATCTTTGATTGAAAGTTGATTACACATGCTCTGTATACATCGATTATGATACAAGAACACAAGAATGAAATGATGTTTCTATTGATAACTCGTTTAGATCAGCACAAGATAATCATTGAAAATCTTTGATTGAAAAGAAATCAAATTTTGATAGATACTGCAAACGATCGATTAATATCATCGTTGAAGATTCAAACATCAAAACCTGTCATTTTGAAAGCAAGCAATCAATCAGCATTTCACAAATCTGAGTCAAGCGAGATCTGCAAAATGAAACGAAAGAACTTGAACTCAATTGTTACATCAATGATCATCTTGAAGAGATTCATGAATCAGAAATCAGTGAATAGATTCATTGAATCTGCTCGATTCATTGAATCTGCTCTCATAGCAAAGCAAAGCACTCAAGTTGATCTCGATTAACTTTGATTCTCTCAGTCAATTGAAGTAAAGAAGATCATCAATATTGTCATGATTGAAGTCGCTGTGTATCAAACTCTAGTCAAGAATAAGAAGATCAAGATCTTCATGTTGATCATTAGTGAAATCAATAAAGCGCTTCAAGCTAGCTCAGTCGAAGATTTCGCGAAACTGAATGAAATGACATCTGTCATGTCATTAAATGAACTGAAGAAGAAGCTTTCAGTAATTTATCACGACTTTCTGAACGTTTTTGATAGAGAAAAGACAACGCAGTTGCTTTCACATCGATCATACGATCATAAAATTGAATTAGAAGATGAGAGTTAATCTTCTAGAAGTCGATTGTACTCTATGTCGAGTCACAAGCTGCAGAAGATCAAAGAGTATTTAGAAGAGAATTTGAAGAAGAAGTTCATCATACTCAGCAAAGCTTCTTTTGCTTCGTTAATACTATTTGTCAAAAAGAAAGATGATAGTCTTCGCTTTTGCATGAACTATTAAAAACTGAATGCTTTGGTTAAAAGAGATCGTTATTCAATACTCTTAATAGATGAAGTACTAGCTCGAATTCAAGACAGTAAGTATCTGACTCGACTCGACATAATTGTCGCGTTCAATAAACTGCGCATGAGTTCAGAAAGCGAGAATTTAACTACTTTTGTTACTTTCTTCGACATCTACAAGTATAGAGTAATGCTCTTCAAATTGATCAATGAATCTGCATTCTTTCAGCATTATATCAACAATGTGTTGTTTGAATGTCTGCATAAATTCTGTCAGACATACTTGAATGATATTCTCATTTACAGTAAGACATTGAAAGAACATAGAACTCACATGAAAGAAGTGCTAGACAAGCTTCGTGAAGTCGATCTACAGATAAACATAGACAAGTGTAAATTCAAGATTTAGAAAATCTCGTTTCTTGAATTTCTGATATTCATCAATGATCTACGAATGAACTCTTGAAAAGTAGATGTGATTTGAAGCTGAAAAGTGTCGCGATCATTGACTCATGTGCAGATCTTCATTGACTTCTGCAATTTCTATCAATGATTCATAAAGAACTTCTCAAAGATTATTTGACTCATGATAAAGCTGACTTGAAAAGATCATATCTTTGAATGAACAGAGATTTGTCAGATGATCTTTGAAGAACTAAAGTAACAGATAATGACAGCTCTCGTTCTGAAGCATTTTGACTTGATCAGAGAAGCTATTCTGAAAACTGACTTTTCGAACTATGTCAATGACGAAGTATTGTCTCAATATGATGATAAAGACATTCTACATTCAATGATCTTTTATAGCAAGAACATGATTCTTGCAGAATGCAACTACGAGATCTATGACAAAGAACTACTGATCATTATTCGCTGCTTGAAGCACTGACGCTCTGAATTGAAATGTACAGATATTTTGATCAAGATCTTCATCAATCATCTGAATTTGAAGTACTTCATGATCATCAAAAAACTGACTCAACGACAGACTAGATGAGCTGAGAAGTTATTTGAATATAACTTCAAGATCATATATCAGTCAGAAAAACAGAATTTGAAAGTCGACGCACTGATCAGAATGTCAGATGTTAAGTCGATTGAAACAAATGATGATCAAAAGCTATATCAGCATCAGATGCTATTGTCAGAAAGCAAGTTTGAATTGCAGTCAATAGAAGCTGATCAAGAAGATGATCAGAAATCTGACTCAGATCTGACTCAGAGTCGAAACAAGAATCGAAAGCTAATGAAGATTCAATCGAAGAAGTGATTTCTATTCAGAATCAGACTATAGTTGAAAATCGAACGAATCAACTATGTATTGATATTCAAGCAGTCATAAAACAAAACAGAAGAACTTGTTAAGATATTGATCTGAACAACTGCAGAGTACTTGATGAAGTACTCTGAAAAGATGATAAACTATGAGTTTCTCAGTCAATGATTACTTGATTAATAAGAAAAGCGCATGATCTTTCGATCAATGATCATTCTGACATGAATCAAACATTAGACTTGTTGAGACGATCATATTGCTGGTCGAAGATGAGAACAACGATCAAACGCTACATTCGAAACTGTTACGTTTGTCGTAGATCAAAAGCATCAAGAGATTGAATCAATGAACTGCTGAAGTCATTGCTCATACTTAAACAATGATGACAGAACATATTCTTGAACTTCATTATTGATCTATCAGAAAGTGATGAAAGCAACGCGATTTTGACAGTCATAGATCAATTGTCTAAGAAACGACACTATATATCGTGTTGATCAGATGACGAAGAAATCTTCGCAGAACAAACAGTTAAGCTGCTGTTGATATGAATCTTCAGAATTCATGAACTATCGAGATCAATAGTATTCGATCGCGATTCTCAATTCATATCGATTGTGTTAGAGACCTGCCTAGAGCGAGTCAGATAGAAGTGTCATTTAACTAGAAGATAAATGCTAAGAAAGAAAGATAGCTACGAGAAAGAAGCTGGCTACATATGTGTGTTTCTCAGCCGACGCTAGACTCAATAGGAACTAGTCAAGGTGACGAAGCGAGAATAGACCTGGCAAGGCTAGAAGGCTGAGCCTGGCAAGGCTAGAATCGTGACATCATCGAACAACTGAGCTAGCTCTTTCAAAAGATCGTCGACGATTCTATAGAGATTGACACAGTCACGTTCGCGTCTAGCTTGAATGATCTCAGCTGCGTCATCGAATAATCTAGAATGTACATAGCTCAATTTGACTCGTTCATTAGAAAAGAGATCGACGTTGATCTCTAGTTTATCCTGAATTTTTCCGTATCAGTTCTCTCAAGTAGAATTCTTTTCATCAGTAAACAGCGAAGAATCAGGTATTTTTTAAGATCTAGAACGCTCAGAGTAGATGAAATCAGAAGAAGTGTTTTCTTTAGCTTGAAGTCTAGTCTTCAACTCTTTGATTTCGTCTTCTTGTTGTTTATCTAACTCGTAGAGTCGATCTGTTTCTTCATCAAGAGCTAGACTTCAAGCCTTTCAGATTTCGTAGAACACGAAAAATATTATTGTTTCAGCAAATGATTCGTCATCTTCATGAATGAATGATGCAGCACTTGATGATTTCGTTCGTGATTTCGATGAATCAGCATCAGAGATTTGAGAGAAACGATTTCGAAATTCTTCGAAACGCTCTTCAGTGAGCGAATGACTAGACATGATGAGGTTTGTTTTGAAAGAGAATCGAACGAATGATGATGCTCGGCGATTGAAGAAGAAAGGCGTATAGAATGATGTTTAATCTTCAACAAAGAAGATGAGATTTGTTTGTTTGTTGATTTGATTGATTCTCTAGCAAACAACGAAGATTCTTTATCGTTGAATCTATCGATCGATTTGATTCTTGAGCAATTCACGAAGATTCTTTATCGTGATTCTTGTAATCGAGTGAACTTTGCGTACTTAATGAGCGATAAGTAGTCTAGCAATTCAAACAGCCTCGTCGTTGATTCTATTCAATTCTTTAGTGTTGTTCTATCTTTCGATTATTGTCGATCATCAGATAAACGAATTTCTTTAAACTCGTTCTGTCTAGACGAGTATGTTGAATGAGTAATGAGATCAGTATCGTGTGATTAACGAATTCTTAATATAATGTCAGAACCGTGCCTAAATGATACAATCAGTGAAGATCAGAATTGATAGTGCTTGATCTTTAGAGATAGCTATAACTGAATATTAAGAATACAGAAGAAGATTGATACAAAAGCTTCTATTTATGTAATGTTCAGAGACTGCGCTAGGCCTGAAAGAAATGTGTTTGTGACATGAAAAGAATGTGATGTAGATGAACAAGATGTTGATGAAAGAAAAGAGTGTTGAGAAAGAAAAAGAATGTTGAATCATATCTGAGTCAAACCTGATGCGAATTGATTAAAGCTTCAGCCTTGTTCAGTCTTGATACGCTCGTAACAATGCTCAACAACTTTCATTCTTGTCTGAAGCAGCATATGCTATCTTTCTTTTCTTTCTACATTGATGCGAATGCTTCTGATGTTTTTATTCAATGCTGCATGATGACAAGTCTCTAATAGATTCTTCAAACTAACGCTTGTAAAATCAGAAAATGATTGAGTCAATGAAATCATGATGTCGATAATGATCACTTGACGCTGTGCAAGATTCTTCATCAAATTCAATTAAGATTTCTTTTTATTGTTGCAAGAGATTTGATCAAGCAAAGCGAGTGCAACTGTGCAAACTCTGTGAAAACAATAAAAGTAGACGAGACAACGCTCTCGAAAGACATGTGAATATTGCTTTCAAGAAATGAAATCATGACATCAAAAGAAATCATATCTTGATCATGATGCTTGAAGAGTACGTTTATGATGTCAATGATGATGATCATTTGAGTCAGAGATGCAGAAGTCTTAAAAATGAAAAGAAATTAAGATTTATTATGAAGATTGAATGTCATATTCGAAGAATTGCTGTTCAAGTCAACGATTTTTTTGATCATATGAACTATCATTTCTGCAATAGAGTAGAGTGTTAAAATTGTGAGTAGCTCGAGAAACGTGCAGTCACACTAAAGAATATGCGCGTAAATAATATGATCAAATTTGATAGTAGCTTAGTAATATTTATTTGTATAAAAAGTTAACACTAAACTATGAAATACAGAAGTGAACTCTTCTTTATATACTCAAAAAGCTAAGTTCAAGCATCGTTGATGAGACAAGCGAGATTACATGCAACTCATGTGAGATTTCTTGAAGATTGTATGTGACTTAAATTCTTATCATTGATGAAATGTCAAAGATTGTATGTAATTTGAATTCTTGATAGATTCAGAGACTCTGAGAATCAATGATAGAGATTCTCATAGACTCAGATTCTCATCTGAGAAATCAATGATAACATTGAAGAATAGTTTTCATGTTTGTTCTCTATTCTTTGAAGAGTTCTGACTTTCATAAATCTGAATTCTGACATCTTTAATGAGTTGAATGCTCAATATTATGATTTACAAACAATACAAAGCTGAAAAGAGCGCGATGAAAGTCATTGAAAGAGCTTAAACATATTTGCTGACATTGATATACAGCTGACTTGTGATATCAGTAAGTATGCTCACTCTAGAAATTTTGATTCAGATAATAAATTGTCATTTGAATCAATGATTAAAGATACATTGACAGCATACTTTACATTGTCGAGAAATAGAATACAGATGCGATATAGAGAGCTTCGGAACCAACAGAGCGAGCACGAACACATGCAACGATCGATCTGATAGATAGGTAGATCTAGAAGATAGGCTAGATACAGATGACTAGATAGATAGATAGATAGGTAGATATGTCTCTATGTAGATGTTCTCGTCTGAAAAAGAGGTGATAAGATGAATAAAAAGGTTCCGAAGGAAAACTTCGCTCGGGAAACCCATATAAATGATAGTCAATATCCTCATGAATCCTGAAGGTGCGGCTGAGTCATGCTCGGGAAACCCCTATCAATAGTAGCCAATGTCCCCATGGACCCTGAAGGTGCGGCTGAGTCATGCTCGGGAAATCTCTATCAATAGTAGTCAATGTCCTCATGAACTCTGAAGGTGCGGCCGGATCAATGCTGTTTCATGAGTCATCGAGAGATGAGACTTCGCCTCACGACATTCTTTCCTCACTCATTTAATGCTCGTCTCTTGAGCATCAATGTGACTCTTCTATGATACTAGCGAGGCGAAAGCGAAAAGCGGATGGCGAAGGCCGAAGTCACAGGTGTAATTCGAGCGAAGTTACAAGAAGCGAATATGTTGAATAGCTAGTAGAACGATAGCTAAATGACGAAGTATCCGAGAGCGAAGACGAGATATATGACTAGTCAGTAGATCGATAGCTAGAGAGCGATATTTTCTGGTGCGAAGGCGAAGCTTTGAACATGACTAGCTAGTAGATCGATAGCTAGAGAGCGATAATTTCTAGAGCGAAGCTTTGAACATGACGAAAATGAATAGAATCATCAAGATCTAACCCTAATCATTACACAGTGAACGCTAGTGAGTTCATTGCGTAATGATTAGAGCAAGCTTCGATCAGATGAGATAGTAGTCACTAAATCGACGATAAATTGAGGGCGGCGAGATATATGAGGGCAGCGAGGTGTTTTAGGTAGCCGCATGATCTTACGAGGTAGTAGATGAGCTACTCTGTCACTGAATATTCGACTGTACGATCGAATGACGAGCTATATGAGGGCGGCGAGATGTTTTAGGTAGCCGCATGGTCTTACGAGATAGTAGGTGAGCTACTCTGTCACTGAATATTCGGCTGTACGATCGAATGACGAGCTATATGAGAGCGACGAGATGTTTTAGGTAGCCGCATGGTCTTACGAGGTAGTAGGTGAGCTACTCTGCCACTGAATCCGATAGTACAGTTCCTTATTTTCTTATTTCTTTCTTTCTTATTTTCTTATTTTTCTGACGAAACTATTTTCTTTCTTACGAAATCATTTTCTTTCTTACTATTTCTTATTTCTTTCTTATTTCTTATATATCAAAAATGAAAATAACAACGAGCAATGCTAGGGTTCAAACACATGATCTTCGCATTTGACAGGTCTGAGCCTGTGAAATCCTGATTGACTAGATCTATCGGATTCAGGAAGATAGTTTCGTCTTTGATCTTTGAAGAAATCGCTTTAGAGAACGCGATGATGAGGCAGAGGTAGAGGGCGAAACCGAGTATGTGAGCTCGAGGAAGGCGCGTTGCCTTTGGCCCTGCGGCGCGTGTTCTTCCCCGCTGAGTCTATGAAACATGATGTATAAATTCTTCACGGATAAACACGGCTTAATAGATGAGTCACGAGATGAGCTTCGGGGCGAGCCACTAGAGGGGGTTCTTGCAGGTGAGCCACGAGGTGAGGGGATAGATGAACCACGAGGGGGGGTTCGAGCAGGTGAGTCACGAGGTGAGAGGATAGAGAATGAGGGGATAGATGAATCACGAGAGAGGGTTCGAGCAGGTGACCTAGGCGGGAAAACAGAGGCATTTCGGGTGAGCGTTCGGCGAGAATCCCGAGCTGGTGAGTAGCGAGGTGAGCTACGGGGTGAGCCACGGGGTGAGCCACGAGGTGAGTCATGAGGGGGATAGGTACGCGGCGGGGAACGAGACGAAGAAACAGAGAGTCTTTGCTTGGGTTTTCGGCGTAAATCCCTAGCATCTCGAGCAGGCGATCGAGCAGGTGAGACAGAGGCTGAAGTGGGAATCGAAGAGGCTGGGGAAAGAGAAGCGATTTGGGTGAAGGATCGCTGCAAATCCCGAGCAGATGACGAGCGAAGAAACGAGCTTGCAGATGACGAAGTCGAGAATCTAGACGAAGATCGAGCGAGAGAAACAATAGACTTTCGGGCTGGCAACGGGACGAATTCCCAAGAAACAGCCGAAGCAGATGAAGTCGAATTAGATCATTCAGGCCAAACAAGCTTTATGACCTGTTGACGAGTCATTTCCCGCTCACACATTCGATGTATCTCGTCCAAATCATCATCGTCATTGAGTAGCTTCGAATGTTCCGTTTCTTCTTGAGCTATCTCTTTAGCTCGAGTTTTCTTTTGAGTCTGAGCTTCCTCTTGAGCCTGAGCTTTCTCTTGAGCCCGAGCTTTCTTTAGATTCAGCTCTTCAAACATGATCTGTCAATGTTCATGCAATTCAGCCTTTTGCTCCTTCGATAACTTCTCAAGCTGATCGAGCTGAGACTTCAATGCCTGAGCAATTCATCGATCATTCGAATGCAAAGTCTGAAGAACCTGTCTGCGAGCTCTTGAAGACAAGACCATCATCTGATCAAAGATCATCGGCGCGTTCATGTTCAGCTCGCTCAAGCTGTTCATCGATGCGTTCATGTTCAAGCTGCTCATCAATGCGTTCATTGTTGCAGAGGTGAACGTGTCGCTTTCTGTTGTTCCGTCACTGCCCTACTCAATATCATGAAAATGATATTCTCGCGTTGAGCTTCAATGTCGAGAGATAGAGTACAGGTGCGGTATAGGGAGCTTCGGAACCAACAGGGCGAGCACGAACACATGCAACGGTCGACCTGATAGATAGGTAGATCTAGGAGGTAGGCTAGATACAGATGACTAGATAGATAGGTAGATAGATAGATATGTCTCTATGTAGATGCCCTCGCCTGGAAAAGAGGTGATAAGATGGGTAAAAAGGTCCCGAAGGAAAACTCCGCTCGGGAAACCCATATAAATGGTAGCCAATATCCCCATGGACCCTGAAGGTGCGGCTGAGTCATGCTCGAGAAACCCCTATCAATAGTAGCCAATGTCCTCATGAACCCTGAAGGTGCGGCCGGATCAATGCTGTTTCATGAGTCATCGAGAGATGAGACTTCGTCCCACGACAACATCTTCTACATCAGCTCAGCAAGCTTGTACTTTGACAATGCAAACATGAAGTCATTTATATAATTCTCAAGCTCGAAGATCTGCTTTAAAGTCTCAAGTCAAGATCTCAATCTTGCAAATATTGATCGAAGATGAAAGTTTGAAAAAGATGAAGAAAATGAAGAAGATGAAAAAGACTTTAAATGATTATTCAAAGATAACGAAGAAGCATGATGAGCTTGATTACAATGAGTCTATTTATATTTAAATATTATCTGAATATATGAACTATGTCAGTCAGACGAAAAAGTGCTTCAGAATCATCAACTCGCTCTCTTTGTGATTTAACTGCTATTCTTAGAAATTCATCAAATCTTTCGTTAGATTTATCATATCATTAAACAAGCTGATCATTTCTTTTAATTCAAGCTTTCAATACTGAAAATGAGCTTTTTATGAGATTATAATCAGGCGAGTAAAGTGACAATTTGACAAGATGCATCTCAAAGCTTTCACATAGCTCATCAAGCTTTGCTGATTGATGAATTCTAGTATTATTCATGATCATCATTGAATGCAATTCTATCTCTTCAGAATTGCATATAAAAAGCATCTGTAATCACATGAAGTTCAGAAAGATCTCTTTTGTTATGAAGTCATGATGCATCTCTCATGCAATGTATTTATCAATGAAAAACGCTGATAAAATGCTTCATCTCTTCAATTGTTTTAAACTTTGAATGACATGCAGAGATAAATCAATCAAGACTCAATCATACTTTTAATCAGTTAATGAGCAAGCATTAGCATGACTAGAAAGAGTAAAGAAGAAAGTTGAGTCTATCTGTTCACTCACAAGCAACGCTTTCATCGAGAAAGACTAGCTGATCAGATGTTCAGCTCATAAGTCGTTGTTTTCATTCATTGCGAAGCTTCTCATCACGCTCAGCAACGACTCTTTGAGCAATCTTTCTGCTGTATCTAGCTTCTTTGAGCAGTCTGCTGATCATGCTTTGACTGATGATAATGTCAAACTCGTCGTACAGAAATCAGATCATATTATTCTGATAAATAATGAATCATTAATCGAGAAAGTCAAGAAGCTTCTGAGCATGATATTCACTCAAAAGTCTTGATTTATCAATTGTATCAAACGCAGATGTCACATCGCTGAAATGAAGATGTTTTTTACGCATATGATTGATTTGCTGTCTGATAACATGAGTGACTTTGTGTATGAACGTTGTGCTATCATCACGAGCTAGATGAAACTGAATCTCGTCTCTAAGATTCTGAGTAAGAGCTTGAGACATGATAGATAGAATAGAATTGCTCTCGTGTGAGATTGAGATTTGTATAGCTTCAAAAATGAAGCTTGAGAATGTTTTGAAAGTGTGAGAATGATATCTAGATATTTGCTCTATTTGCATCAAATTTGAGACTGATTTGTGAGTTTTCTTCGTCAAATTCGCTAAAACTCGAAAACTGAACTAGACTTTCGAATACAACGATATGCAAAACCTGTGCCGTTTTTTTGAATTTGTCGAGCGTCTTATCAAAATTTCAAAAAATGCAAAATAAGAATCAGATTTGTAGAATCAATCTCACTGCTTTTTCAGTGCTTCATATGTAATATATTCAATGCTTCATATGTGATTTACTCAGTGCTTCATATGTAGTATTGTTGATTGCGAAACCTTGTTCGTTTTTTTGAAATTTGTCGAGAGTCTCATCAAAATTTTCAAAAAGTGCAAAATAAGAACGAATCAATCTCACTGCTCTTTCAGTGCTTCATATGTAGTATATTCAATGCTTAATATGTAGTATATTTAGTGCTTCATATGTGCTCTATTCAGTGCTTCATATGTAGTATATTCAGTGCCTCATATGTGATCTACTCAGTGCTTCATATGCAACCTATTCAGTGCTTCATATGTAGTTTATTCGATGCTTCATATGTAGTATATTCAGTGTCTCATATGTGATCTACTCAGTGCTTCATATGCAACCTATTCAGTGCTTCATATGTAGTATATTCAGTGTCTCATATGTGATCTACTCAGTGCTTCATATGCAACCTATTCAGTGCTTCATATGTAGTATATTCGATGCTTCATATGTGATCTACTCAGTGCTTTATATGTAGTATATTCGATGCTTCATATGTGATCTATTCAGTGCTTTATATGTAGTATATTCAATGCCTCATATGTGATCTATTCAGTGCTTTATATGTAGTATATTTAGCGCTTCATATGTAGTATATTCAGTGCCTCATATGTGATCTACTCAGTGCTTCATATGCAATCTACTCAGTGCTTCATATGCGATCTATTTAGCGCTTCATATACTCAATGCTTTATTATGTAGTATATTCAATGCTTCATACGTGATCTATTCAGTGCTTCATATGTGATCTATCTAGTGCCTCTTATGCGACTTACTGAATAGATTGTATATACTACATATGAAGCACTGAATAGATCAAACATGAAGCACTGAATAGACTACATAAGAGACACTGAATGAATTGCATATGAAGCATTGAATATACTACATATGAAGCACTGAGTAGGTCACATATGAAGCACTGAGTATATTACATATGAAGAACTGAATATACTACATACGAAGCACTGAATATACTACATACGAAGCACTGAATATACTACATATGAAGCACTGAGTAGGTCACATATGAAGCACTGAGTAGGTCACATAGAGAGCATCGAATATACTACATATGAAGCACTGAGTAGATCACATATGAAGCACTGAATAGATCACATATGAAGCACTAGGTAGGTCACATAAGAGGCACTGAATAGACGGCATCTATATAGTACTGAAATAGCGGCTTATTCTAATCGTTGCTTGTCAAGAGTTTCACCACGTGACTCAACATCAAAACTTTTTCGATCTCGCACTATGTTTTTTCGCTGCGTTGATTCGTGCAAGTCGTTTTTTCCCGTTTAAACTACCATCATTTCTTTTTCTTTCGCTTCAACTATCATTCTAATTTTTACAGTTCATTGAAGTCGTTGTACGTACATCAGATGATCGAAAATCACCTGATCGAACTGAAAAATTTCATTGATCTGTTTACCTGTTTACTCGTACATCTGCATACTTTTATTACTTATCTGCATCTGTTGTTACCTATATTGTACGCGATTTATATTAATCTTTATCTCTTTTTTCATGTCTCAACGCATCTGTACTCGCTGTGCTCATAATCATCCCATTCATGAATTTCTTGATTCTAATTCAACGCGTGTTTTGAATCTTTGTTCATCTCTGTTTATCGATTTACCTGTTTATTCATACACACTGTATGCTTCGTATATGCTTCATAGCACATGCTAATTAGTTCAATAGAAAGCACTCTTCATGACTCGATATCAAACTTCCTATCAAACTTTCTATCAAACTCTCTATCAAACGCTCTATCAAACTCTTTACCAAACTCTCTATCGAACTCTCTATCAAACTTTCTATCAAACTCCCTATCAAACTTCCTATCAAACTCCCTACCGAGCTTACCTGTACATACTGTATGCTTCGTATATGCTAATTAGCTCGATAGAAAGCACTCTTCATGGCTCGATATCAAACTCCCTATCAAACTTCCTATCAAACTCTCTATTAAACGCTCTATCAAATTGTTATGAAGAAGAGCTTGGAATAACAATAACGGATTCTCTACATCCCATTGACTTTCTCATTGGCTTTCCCATTGGCTTCCCCATTGGCTTCCCCATTGGCTTCCCCATTGGCTTCCCCATTGGCTTCCCCATTGGCTTCCCCATTGGCTTCCCCATTAACTTTCTCATTGACTTCCGATAGACCACATATGAAGCACTGAATAGGCCACATATGAAGCACTGGGTATATTACATATGAAGCACTGAATACGTCACATATGAAGCACTGAATACGTCACATATGAAGCACTGAATACGTCACATATGAAGCACTGAGTAGGCCACATATGGAGCACTGAATATATCACATATGAAGCACTGGGTAGGCCACATATGGAGCACTGAATATACTACATATGAAGCACTGAATACGTCACATATGAAGCACTGAATACGTCACATATGAAGCACTGGGTAGGCCACATATGGAGCACTGAATATACTACATATGAAGCACTGAATACGTCACATATGAAGCACTGGGTAGGCCACATATGAAGCACTGAATATACTACATATGAAGCACTGAATACGTCACATATGAAGCACTGAATACGTCACATATGAAGCACTGGATATATCACATATGAAGCACTGGGTAGGCCACATATGGAGCACTGAATACGTCACATATGAAGCACTGAATAGGCCACATATGAAGCACTGAATATATCACATATGAAGCACTGGGTAGGCCACATATGGAGCACTGAATACGTCATATATGAAGCACTGAATAGGCCACATATGAAGCACTGAATATATCACATATGAAGCACTGGGTAGGCCACATATGGAGCACTGAATACGTCACATATGAAGCACTGAATACGTCACATATGAAGCACTGAATACGTCACAAATGAAGCACTGAGTAGGCCACATATGGAGCACTGAATATATCACATATGAAGCACTGGGTAGGCCACATATGGAGCACTGAATATACTACATATGAAGCACTGAATACGTCACATATGAAGCACTGAATACGTCATATATGAAGCACTGGGTAGGCCACATATGAAGCACTGAATATACTACATATGAAGCACTGAATACGTCACATATGAAGCACTGGGTATATTACATATGAAGCACTGAATACGTCACATATGAAGCACTGAATACGTCACATATGAAGCACTGAATACGTCACATATGAAGCACTGAGTAGGCCACATATGGAGCACTGAATATATCACATATGAAGCACTGGGTAGGCCACATATGGAGCACTGAATATACTACATATGAAGCACTGAATACGTCACATATGAAGCACTGAATACGTCACATATGAAGCACTGGGTAGGCCACATATGGAGCACTGAATATACTACATATGAAGCACTGAATACGTCACATATGAAGCACTGGGTAGGCCACATATGAAGCACTGAATATACTACATATGAAGCACTGAATACGTCACATATGAAGCACTGAATACGTCACATATGAAGCACTGGATATATCACATATGAAGCACTGGGTAGGCCACATATGGAGCACTGAATACGTCACATATGAAGCACTGAATAGGCCACATATGAAGCACTGAATATATCACATATGAAGCACTGGGTAGGCCACATATGGAGCACTGAATACGTCACATATGAAGCACTGAATAGGCCACATATGAAGCACTGAATATATCACATATGAAGCACTGGGTAGGCCACATATGGAGCACTGAATACGTCACATATGAAGCACTGGGTAGGCCACATATGAAGCACTAAGTAGGTCACATATGGAGCACTGGATATATCACATATGAAGCACTGGGTAGGCCACATATGGAGCACTGGGTAGGTCACATATGAAGCACTGAATATATCACATATGAAGCACTGAATACGTCACATACGGAGCATTGAATATACTACATATGAAGCATCGGAAGGGCAGTACGATTGATTTTACAAATCTGTTTCTTATTTTGCACTTTTAGGAGATTCGCCACTAAATTTGGTGAGGCTTTCGGCAAATTCTAAAAAACGGCACAGGTTTCGCAATCAACGATATCTAATTAAAAAGACGTAGTGCAAAGCAGTTTCCATCGGAAATGGCGACCCCCTCGTATGAGGCATCGGATATACTACATATGAAGCACTGAATAGGCCACATATGGGGCATTGAATATACTACATATGGAGCACTGGATAGGTCACATATGGAGCATCGAATATACTACATATGAAGCACTGGATAGATCGCATATGAAGCACTGGGTAGGCCACATATGGGGCACTGAATATACTACATATCAAGCACGAAATATACTACATATGAAGCACTGGGTAGGTCGCATATGGGGCACTGAATGAGCCACATATGGAGTACTGGATAGATCACATATGAAGCACTGAACAGGCCACATATGAAGCATTGAATATACTACATATGAAGCACTGGGGGGGTAGTGGGATTGATTCTACAAATCTGGTTCTTATTTTGCACTTTTTGAAATTTTGATGGGACGCTCGGCAAATTCAAAAAAAACCGCACAGGTTTTGCATACAACGATATAGCACCCAGTGACTTGCAATCAATGAATTGTTGTCTAGGAATTTAGCAAGTTGCCGCCGGAGCTTCAGAGTAGAGTGCCTCTAGCGTGGTGGCCCAAGCTTTCGGGATGTTGATGGAGGTAAAGCTTCCTAGATTATCTACAACCATACTCTTCATCCATCCATCTCCCTCTTTACCTAGCTTACTCCACGAAATTCTTCCCTCACCTCCAAACCCAGTTCGAACATCTCACGATTCCTCACGACTCGGCCCTACACCGTTGCCGTCCTCAACTGACACGTTCACCGAGTCGTAACAGCTCAGCCATTATCTTAACGAACCCCCAATTGCCAGGATGGATGGCAGCGACCCAGAGAGGGCAGATGCCCTCGAGCAATACAAAAACAAGCTGTTGGAGTCAAGGGAGATGGAGGCGAAGCTGAAAACGTTACGGCTGGACATCAAAGGCCTGCAGAACGAGTTCGATACGACCGAAGATAACATCAAGGCACTACAGAGCGTTGGACAGATAATAGGCGAGGTCCTCAAGCAGCTTGATGAAGAGAGATGTGAGTCGATGAACCTCAATCAGTACAGCAGAAGAGGATGCCATGTATGCTGACGGGAGCATCTACAGTCATCGTCAAAGCTTCATCCGGTCCTCGGTACGTCGTTGGGTGCAGATCAAAGGTCGACAAAGCCAAGCTAAAACAGGGCACACGCGTCGCTCTTGACATGACCACCCTTACAATAATGCGAATGCTACCTAGAGAAGTAGATCCGCTGGTCTACAATATGTCATTGGAGGATCCGGGCCAGGTCAGCTTTGGAGGTATAGGTGGTTTGAACGAGCAGATAAGAGAACTACGCGAAGTTATAGAACTACCGCTGAAAAATCCTGAGCTGTTCCTGAGGGTTGGTATCAAGCCACCAAAGGGTGTCTTGCTCTACGGTCCTCCAGGAACAGGGAAGACGCTATTGGCGCGAGCAGTAGCTAGTGGGCTGGAAACGAATTTCTTGAAGGGTATGAGAGGCCTACCTACTTCGTAGTAAGAGTAATCGCACTGACCCTTCTTAGTTGTCTCCTCGGCCATTGTTGACAAATACATCGGAGAGTCTGCAAGATTAATACGAGAGATGTTCGGATACGCAAAGGAACACGAACCCTGTATCATATTTATGGACGAAATCGATGCTATCGGCGGCCGAAGGTTCTCTGAAGGGACCTCCGCAGATCGAGAAATTCAACGCACCTTGATGGAGCTACTAAACCAACTAGATGGATTTGACTACCTGGGGAAAACCAAAATCATCATGGCAACCAACCGTCCTGATACCCTTGACCCTGCATTGCTGCGAGCAGGCCGTCTCGATAGGAAAATCGAGATTCCTCTACCGAATGAGGTTGGCAGATTGGAAATCTTGAAGATACACACTAGCGGTGTTGCTCTAGAAGGAGAGATAGACTTCGAAAGTGTAGTCAAGATGAGTGATCAGCTGAATGGTGCGGATCTACGGAATGTGGTTACAGAAGCGTGAGTAATTTTTGGCATATGATGTATGTATATACGAACATAGAGTATCTGCTGACTATTGCTGGGCTACAGTGGGCTATTCGCTATCAAGGACTACAGAGACTTTATAAATCAAGATGACTTTAACAAAGCGGTAAGGAAAGTTGCGGAATCGAAGAAGTTGGAGGGCAAGCTGGAATATCAGAAGCTCTGATCGGGAGCTTTGACGAGCGCGTGGATTCACCGTCTGGGGTAATAGATCTTGGTAATTCCAAAGGCATCAACAAAACCTGTACAAATAGCCTACCATTCATACATGCTCTAGATGACTCGTAGCAACAGCGTATGTGGTTTGGCAGTACAGTAAGACCCACCCATAACGATATCCTGCATAGCGATATCTCTTTGTAACGATATACTTTCTAAAACCAACTGGGATTATTTGTTTGTATGGCCGCCTTTGATATAACGATATCCTCCTGGTAACGATGCCGAGGCTTGGCCCTCGCCCCTAATTTGACCAGTTATAATATTTCTTTCATGTCAGCCAACGTCTGTAACCCTTGCTTCCTTGAATCTCCAAGCTCAACAGAAGCTTGACATCCTCGCTGCCTTAGGCGTGTCACCTAGGTGCCATGAATCCTAGAGGCTTTGCTGCTTCACATCTCGATTTAGAAGTTCCTTCTTGCTTCTGCGCATAGCCTGTGAAAGTGCTTTCCAAGGATCGATACCCGGAGGTTAAGAAGGAAAGTCTGGGGAGTCCTAGTAGTGGTCGCAGGATATTTTGTGGGCTTTTGCCGGCACGGCATGTCCTTCTCTCCCAGAAACGTTTCGAGCTCTACCAATCAACAACGCCCTTCGGAAGACGCAACCTGGCGTAGCTCAGGGCATTCCAGGTCCCAGAATGGGCACTCTAGATCGGGCATTGGCAGCAAAGTAGATGGGTTCTTTGAGAAGCAGCAACTACCAATGTACAAGGACAAACCCTACAGCTATGCGGCATCTAGAAGGAAACAGCCTTTGTACAAGCAATGGCGGGCCATGCTTGGGGTTGTATGTTTCATTCTGGGATTGATATATTGGTTTCTGCTGTCTCCATCAACGCCTGCAAAGGTCAAGAGCAAGGGCACAAGTGCGTGGGGTTGGATGAGCGGGCCCGGTGCTGCAACTGTGGATTGGGATGATCGAAGGGAAAGGGTGAAAGAAGCGTTTACGCTCAGCTGGGACGGTTACGCGCAGTATGCCTGGGGTATGTTCATCGGGTTTTGAGATAGTTAAGCCCAGGTCAAAGTACCTGGGTGAAGGCATGTGCTACTTCAGGCTCAACGACTGACTTTGTACTTTCAGGCTGTGACGAGTATCATCCAATCTCAAAGACAGGCAAGCAGATGACAGACAAAGGCCTGGGGTGGATAATAGTAGACGCTCTTGATACCCTAATGATAATGAATCTCACCTCCCGCTTGTCGCATGCTCGAGAATGGATCTCGACAACTCTCGATTACGATCAGGATCATGAGGTCAATACATTTGAGACAACGATCCGTATGCTGGGAGGACTTCTTTCGGCCCACTATCTGTCGACCACATTTCCCGAAATGGCACCCTTGGCCGATGATGACAAAGGGTCACCAGGGGAAGATTTGTACCTTGAGAAGGCTGCAGATCTAGCAGACCGTATACTTGGCGCTTTCGACTCGGAAAGTGGCATACCTTATGCTAGTATAAATCTGAAGACTCTAAAGGGCGTCCCGTCCCACGTGGACGATGGAGCCTCGTCTACTGCCGAGGCATCAACCCTTCAATTGGAACTGAAGTATCTTGCAATGCTCACAGGCGAGAAGAACTATTGGGACAGAGCAGAAAGGGTCATGCAAATCATCGACGACAACGATATGGAAGACGGCCTCGTCCCCATTTTCATCTACGCAAACCTTGGCCACTTTAGGGGCGATAACATCCGCCTTGGCAGCCGAGGAGACTCCTACTACGAATACCTTATAAAACAATACCTCCAGACCTCCAACCAAGAACCTGTCTATCTCGACATGTGGAACCAAGCCCTTGCCGGCGTCCGCAAACATCTAATCGCCTACTCCTCCCCTTCCCACTTCACCGTCCTTGGCGAACGCCCCAATGGCCTGTCGGGGAAGCTCTCGCCAAAGATGGATCACCTGGTCTGCTTCATGCCAGGCACTATCGCTCTAGGCGCCACAGGAGGCGCTACAGTTGAAGAAGCGAAGAAAGCAGGGAAATGGGGCAAGAAAGAAGAAGACGAGATGAACCTCGCCATTGAACTTACCAAAACATGCTGGGGCATGTACAAAGTCACCGCTACTGGTCTAGCCCCCGAAATTACATTCTTTCAAACCAACGACCCGCCGCACATGGAACAAGACGGCAAACTCACAAGTACTGAAATGGACAATGACAGCTGGAAACAAGACTACATCATCAAGCCCCAAGACAGCCACAACCTACAACGGCCCGAAACCGTCGAGACGCTCTTCTACATGTGGCGCATCACCGGCGACCAAAAGTACCGAGAATGGGGCTGGGAAATGTTCAAGAATTTTGTCAAGTATAGCGCCGCAAGCGACGGCGCCGGTTTCACAAGTCTCGATAAAGTCAACGAGATTCCGCCCATGTTGAGAGATAACATGGAAAGTTTTTGGCTAGCAGAGACGCTGAAGTATTTCTACCTCTTATTCTCGCCTCGGGATCTGCTGCCCTTGGACTCCATCGTCATCAACACCGAAGCGCACATTTTCCCGCGGCTCGAGCTGCAGCGGGGGTTGAAAACGGGGTGGGAGCGGAAACCGAGAGGGGCGGACGGGCGCATCATCCCGCTTAAAACGGACAGCAATAAGGGAGTCGAGAAGACAGGCCCCTCCACCGAGACGGCCGAGGTCACGAAAACAGCGAGTGCGAAGAGCGGGGAGAAGACGGTGCAGGGGAAGGCGTTTCAGGGACGGTGAAGGGGGTGCCAGTAGGGTGTGTACGTTATTCGGAGTTTGATTTTATAGCGATGTTATGGTGGGGAGGTGGTTGTATACCTAGCATTGGCGGCGTAGTAGCGGTATTTTTTTTCTTTTCCTTTTGTGTTGTGTTGTCTTCTTAGGGTATAGTGGTCCGTCAGCGCAGCAAATGTGTCTGAGAGAATAAAGAAGAGGAGGAGAGGATAGCACGAGTAGGTGTGGCATTGATCCCGCAATTTTCCATGTGTGCGAATGTCGTATTGGAACAAGGAGCACTTTTGTCGAGTAGTTACTCCCATGGACCAGGTGAATCCTTACCCGCTTTAGATACCTCTTCTCCATGTTCAATAGATAGATAGTCAATCACGCCCCCCATATTTCATCATGCGAAGCACATTTATAAACCACCCCCACCCCCACCCCTACCCACCCCTTACCGCAACCTCTGCTCCCCCCAACCCAATTCCCTTTCCTGACCCCTCCCCGTCTCCGCCCCCATCACCTCACCCCCTCAAGCCCCTCCCTCGCGCCCACACTAACACACAACATCGCATCCAAGCTCTTCAGATCCGGCTCGCGCATCGTCGCCAGCGCCGCGAGGCCGAGGTACGAGTGGAGGATATCTGAAAGGGGGAACGCTGTTAGCTTGGTAGGGCGTGGGGATGCAGGGAGACAGGGATGAGAGAGGAGGGAGAGGGGGGAAACAAACCAGGCAAATCCCCGGGGTTCTTGCCAAAGCCGCCGATGGCGTGCTGGGCGCGCTGGAGCAGGTAGCGCCGGTTGGCGTGGAAGGAGGTGAGGTGGGTTTTGTGGAGGATCTGGTTTGTGCGATTAGGGAGGCTAGGGGGGGTGAGAGAAGGGATGCTGGAAGGTGTGGTTGGAGGAGGAAAGGGGGGGGGATATGAAGGGGGAAGGGGGGGGGAAAGGGGAGTTACCGAGAGTGTCCCGCCGACCCAGAACGAGTAGCAGGTATCGGCTACTTTGTTGCAGCGGCCGTTGAAGCCGGCCCAGAGGAGGGAGGAGGGTGGGATTGTGAGGGGTGCGGGCGTTGGTTGTGGTTGTGAAGGGCTGGCGTGTGAGGGATCCGAGGCGGCGTATGAAAATCCTGGGGCGGCGTGCGAGGGTGATGGGGCGTTGTGCGAGGGTTGTGGGGCGGTGTGCGAGGGTGCTAATGGGGGAAGCGAGGTGTGTGTGGGAGGCAGCACGGCCTGAGAGGTACTCGAATTTGTGTGCGAGGCTTCAGGAAGAGTAGGAAGAGCGGCTTGGATATCCGAGACTTGTGGAAAATGGCTCGCGGTGGGCTGGTGGTGGCTCATCTCGCTGTCATGAGTTGTATACTCGTCCTCCGCTTCCTCCTGGAACATCGAAGTCTGCCGGTACACGAGCCATCGTATCGTCGACTCGATAAACTCCTCACTAATCGCCGTCTCCCCATTCTTTGTAGAACCCCCTTTGCTGTACTTCGAAGGCAACCTTCCCAGCAACGCCAACGTTGCAATTCCGCAATACGTTTCTCCGGCTGTCAGAAATTTTACGGATGAGCATTGCTTGTCTTTCATCCCATAGAAGCGCACGAGCGAAGCGTACCGTGGGCTTCGTGGAGCGGCGCCTTTGCTATACCGCCATCGTATGTCTTCCCCACACAGATCGAATCAGCCCGTGAAACACATCCTGCACCCACCATCTCAACCCGTCAAAGTAAAACTCACCTGACTCCCCTTCACAAACCCCACCAACCCCTCCACATCAATATCTCCCTCCCCCCGCTCATTTCCACCCCCCAACATCCACCTCACAGCACTTGCACAATAGCAAAACCTCACATCCCTCCCACCCTCAATCCTCCCCCCAATTTTCACTTCCCCAAAGCTCCCATCCACATCCTGCATCTCCCTCACCCACTCCAGACACTCCCTCCTCCGCACCCCGCCCAAATCATCCCCCAGCACCGCCAAGCTCGCAAGCGCAAAATATGTCGCGGCCACGTTCGCCGGATCCCATTCCCCGCCTCCTTCCGTGGCTGCGTCTGCGCCTGTAAAACCGCGGAAGCCGCCGCGGGGGTGCTGGCAGCGGTAGATCCACGCGACGTAGGCGGCGCGTTGGTGAGAGGTTGCGGACGTGTGAAGGGCACCGAGGAGGTCGAGGGCGGAAAGGATGAAGAAGGCGAGGGTCATGCGTTGGGCGTCGGTGGGAGTGTAGGCGGTGGGGAGGTGGAAGTGGAGGCAGCGGAGCCAGTATTTGGTGTGGAGGGCTTTGTTGAAGGGGGTGGTGTCTGGGGCGTCCATAGTTATTTAGGGGTTAGGAGATATAAGTGTTGTCGTGGTTGTCAGGGAGGGTTGGGCATGGTGGGGATGGATGATTCGGAGAGTTTTGATATGGATGAGATGATCATGGCGGGAACCCTCGGAAAGTGGCGCACGGCAGCGGGGCGGGAGCTAGTCTCTTCCGGAGCGGGACGAAAACGTAGACCGTGCTCCACGTTTTCCATTCACTATTCACCATTTGCCATTGTTATTAATCACCTTGAAAACCTTTTACGCTTCTTGTTTCGGGGATCTATCTCTCAAATCCAACCACAACTATGGCCCTCATCTCCGCAACGACCATCATCCGCTCCCTCGCCATCTTCCACCTAACAATCGCCTACTTCCTCCTAACCTCCCCCTCCACAATCGTCGACCAGAACCTCGTCTACATCCTCGGCGCAGCCATGGACATGGTACCTGCCGCTCCCATTTTATTCTCTACCCTTTCCGCTCCTTCCATTCCCTTTCCTCTCCTTTCAAATTGCCATCCCCTTTAAGCTAACTCCACACCCCTTCTCCTCCCTTAGCCGTCCCCACAATCCCTCACACACCCCACTCCCTCCACCGCCCTCGCCGCCCTAATGTTCTCCCTCCTCGCCCTCGCCGACCTAACCGCATCGTCTCTGCCCGCAGAAATCAGCACTTTCTACTGGGGTTCCCAGACCCCCGTGCGGCTGTTGTTTTTCTTCGTCGTGACGGCTTATTCGTACGTTTTCAAGCAAGGAGGAGAAGGGGTTGGGGGTAGTGTTGAGCGGAACAGGTTGGGGAGGGGATTGTTGGGGGGAGGCAAGAGGTGGGGAGGGGATGAGTTGAAGAATGGCTTGGTGTTTTCATGGGGGTTTGTGGAGATGTTGTGTTGGTTTTGGGTGAGTCGATTGCGGGGGGTGTTTGCCCTGTGGAAAGGGTTCGGGGGTCTGAGCGGGAGGAGGGCTAATGCGTGTGGTGTAGGTTTATGTTACGCTGAGGGATGAGAGGAGGGCGACCATTGCGAGGATGATGGAAAAGAAGAAAGCGGAGGAAGATAGATTATGAGGCTTGCTGCCGCCTGTACGGACTTTCTCCGAGGATCAAGCCCTCACTATTATGTATAAGCTGAGAAGTATGTGCTTAGTGTTCGTATGCATAAGGACATGAGCCCTCCGTCAAAATCTATGGGTATACAAGATCCACCGCTTAGGGTTAACGCCATGCGATACTCTTATGCCGCTTTTGGTCCAACGCCGGTGCTATGCAAAAGACAATTTTGTTCCGTATCCGTATGTACGCAGCATGATGCTCAGGGTGCCTTGATCTGTACGATTCCGTTCAAAGCCTCCACCCAGCTCTCACGCAGGGTTGCCCCGAAATTCTCCATCCATGGGCGGTCCATTAGTTTCCGTAGCTCAACTCCAATAGAGTCTTCGGTATCGCCAGGTCGACCAAGGCCGGCTTTGACGACTTCACTGGCTGCGCTCTCTTGTTTCAGTCTGATTTGAATCCTCGATGCGGAATGATATGCGTTGGTAAAGCACGTGGCAACCAACTCTCGAATGCGGGTAGAGCTGGCTACCAAGAATTTCTGATCGATAAAATCCAGGTTGTGTGTGTTGGAGCTAATCAGGTCCAAAATCGCATTTATGAAGTGACAGACGTCCAGCAACACATGGATCTCATGGAAATAATGCCATGTAGGTATTCTTAGGTCCGCACTGAGTGGGAACATGTTCCCAATGTGGTCTTCGAACGACATTGAAGCATCGAAGAGCCAGTGTTCAATGGTTCGGAGCTGCGTACGAACTTCTGTCTCTGCGTTCTTTCGCTGGCCACCCGAGATTTTCGCAACAGAGATGACGTACAACTTCTCAATCGACTCGAACATGATATCTTTAGCACTAGACTCGGCAGGTGTCAATGTTTTATCTTCTAATCTATTACGATCTTCTAGCTCCGCGAGCTGTGGCATCGATATTGTGCTTGGTCTCTTATGAAGAATATCCCACAACCGTGATATGTGCAGTTGTATCCCAAGCCATTGATTCTAGATTCAAGGTATTAGCTTCGTCCACAGAAAACACGACACCCGCAGAAAAGCCCTACATTGGGTTCTGGGCCCAAACAGAGGTATTGTTCAAACCGAAGCCGGCCGGTTGCTTCACAGTCAGGGAACGCTTTCCGATCCCGGTTGTCTTCTATTCGACTGGAGATTTCGTCTGCTAACATGTCAATGACTCGTTCTACTACGTGTGTGTCCCACTTACTGCATGCTACTCTATAGTCGCTTCCGCTCGATGGTTGAGTGAGACGTATAATTCGTAACAACTCGACGATGATTAAATAGTGTGAAAACCCTTGCAGAACTGATCCTTGTGTTGCCAAGTTATCCAGCATCATGCAATACTGGCCGGTTTGGAGCATCTGACTCGTGGTGGCGCCGCCTAGGTTAGATGCCGACCTGTGCCAGTCCAAAGCGTTTAATAACAAAGCCGAGGCTGGCGCTCCATTCTTGACCTTCAATGCAGGATTGAAGAGGTATGGATGAGTTGTTGAGATGCGCGTAAGCAAGATCCAAGACAATGTTGCATATTGTATGTTTTTGATTGACAGCACTGAGTAGGCTTTGACAGCCAGCGACGGAGTGCCTAGGAATAGGTAGAGACGGACCAACATCAGCAACGCATCGTAGTTGTGCTTCGAATAGGAGAGAAGAAACTCTAATATAGCAACAGCCCGTAGTAAAGCGTTGAACTCTCCATGTCTATGAAGATGCAAGAGTGCCATGACTGCTAGAATCGCCGCATCGTCCCCTGGCCGGCGCTCGCTGACCGGAAGCTTGGACCCAAGAGGCAATGAGACTTTATAGAGCCTGAGACAATTGCAAACGAATGCTCGTAGGAGATTTATACTCCCGCTAGTATCGTCCTGGGAAACAATAAGATTATAATCCAGCTTCAGCGCATTAATCTCCGAGGTGATCCATGAGACGCTAGCAGACTAAATTAGTGATTAGCAGATTCGACGAGTGAGTGAAGTAGCAATGCCTACTTCGGAGTCGTTCACCTGGGTCTTGGAGTCCCGAGCAGTACTAGCAGCCAATCTGAGCAGTTTCTCTTGATTCGACCTATCTAGACTGGATAGATAAGGGTGGAGATTACGGAAACACACGACTCTCGAAGAGTAGTCCGAAAAGTGCTCACAACAAGCAGAAAAGATTTTATCTTGGTAGCTCTTGTCCGAGATAGATGCCAGGGAGTAATGCTTTATTAATGCCAAGCGAACATTTCTTGAGGTGGTGTTCTGCTTGAGATACTCCTCGATCATAATATCCAAGCCGGCCGTGTGCCTGAAATCGTCAGCTCTCGCTGTGCCATCTGACACCATACCTGCGATCTACGTACTCCTGGGTGCCTAGTCTGAAGGTCGCATCCACCAAGCCAGCCCATACCTTCCAATCATCGCCGACCTTGCCGAAAACTGAATACGAAGTCCTGCCAACGTCCTGCAAGTAGTCCGGACGAGCATCCTCGAGGAGCTCCCAACAGAATTGCCACTCATCCTTCCACAAATTGCACGTCTCGTAAAGCTCGATCTTCGTTCTCACAAGCTCCCATGAGTTCTTTCCAACCCGCGAGTGGATACCAGTACGTGGATCATCCAAAATCGCTAGAGCTTCCTCATACTTATTTTGGGATCTGTATACCTTCAAGAGAAAGAACAGCTCTTCGAGTGTATGGAGCGTTCTGCCCTGGCTTAGTAGTTCCTTTGCAGATTTAGTAAATGACAACGTAACATTTCGTAAGGTGCACCTCACTTTTCCAGCAGGTACATCAGCCGCTGCTTTGGAGAGCAGCCTGTAAGCGAGCGGCCAGAATAGCCTTCGGTCATCTTCTGAAACATCCGGCGCAGCTCCCGCGAGAAAACTACTGAGTATGGTCCAAAAGAATGGTTCCCGCTTTTTTGAGAAATTCCTCATATATTTCATAGATGCCTATCGCAGGAGAACTATGTTTAGCGAATTAAAGGGCCTTGTTCATTGTATGAGCACGACGAGACGCACCTTTTGCGCCGACCTCCAATTCATATGGCTGAATTTAAGTTCACACCATACTTTGTGAAGATATTCGTCCTGGGGGAGTGCAGTCGTTGCCCGTTCCCACATCAACTCCATCCGCGGATCTCTATCATTCCTCCCATAGGCCTCATAGTCGATGGCAAGGAGAGCATCGACGTCCGTGATGGGCGGGTTTCTGTTTAGGAGTGCGTCCAGCTCTCTTCGGCCCTGCTGCAGACGAGCTTGATCGGGGCATGACAGAAGAATGTTGGCTTTGGTGACCTGCGACATGAGAGATGTTAGCTTCAGGACTTCTCTCTTTCCCAAATATAGCCGTGCAGTCTACCAGCAGCTTGTCACTCTTGTCGCCCTTCTTTATTCGCTTCTCACACAGAGTGATAGCTTGCTTCCAATTCTGGCCTTCAATCAGATTCTGCAGCTGTTGGTCTAGGCGGCTACTGGCCGCATTCTGTTGTTGCGGCATGTTGCGCACTTGTGCGCCCAGTCAGAAGATCAGTCAGCCATACCTTATGCCATGTTCCAATGTCAATATGTACAATGAAAATGCCGACATGAAGTAATCTACAAGTGACCCCGGTCGCAATTGAGCCTCTAAACTTACGGTGTAGACGCGGACTTCCGAGCCCTAGTTGCATGAACCGAATTTAGGGTTCACCGTCCGTCGGACTATCTCTGCTTTGACCGGATAATCACGTGACTCAGATCTGTCCAACGTCGAATCCCCCACCTCACTGTACGATCGCCTCTATCTTGCTTGCAGTATCTAAGGTAGGTAGGTACCCGGTTGTTTGCCATTCAGATCTCGCAGGCAGGGATGGGGGTTCGAAAATTCGAAGATATCTGCGTTTGAGAGAACACAATTTGGTCTCTACGAATAAAACCAGATTGAGATGAGGTTTTTATGTTGAGGTTACAATCATCATCTGTATAGTGACTATGCTTATGGACTCCAACTGTCATGTCATCACTGTGCGACGATACTGCGTATAGCAAGTGCTTTCAATTCGTGTTCCCACCACGTTGTCCACATAATGGCCCCAATTAGCCATTTCCTGATAATGAAGCACATGACAATATTCCTTATCAACCCCTAGATAGCTTTTCCCCAACCCGCAGGTGGTCGACTGGGAGTCCAATGTCCTGGTATCGAGAAATGCCGATAAGACTGCTGCACCAAGGTGCGATCACGAGAGCATCGGCTTGCCATCCAATCTCGCCTTTCGTTTGGCCTCTATACGCTCTGTTGTCTGATGCGTTGTCAGGATGAACGATGTCGAGATAAAGTGCTTCGGCTGCAGGCTAACACATACCCATTCTTTCTTGCAATCTCGGTAGGCTCTAGCAAGATATACATTACCATCTTGCCCAGTAACCGCCCGAAGCAGCAGAGTCCATACTCCAAGACCGTCTCAAGTATTCCCAATTCGCAGGGTACAGCAGATAAGGCTCACTCACTGGAAGTAGTCTGTACATAAGTCCCTATCTCCTCCGTTCCTGTGCAGACATCTCATGCTGCGAGAAGCTGCCTCTTGACAGGGATCGAAATATTCACTGTCTCTCTTGCTGGGCGGGGTTAGTATCGCTTTCAGACCGATGTGTCTTCTTCCGAAAACCACCGTTTTCTGTTCAAAGGGAAGAATGACCTTGTAAAAGCGTACTCCGCTTTTGCCCACGTCGAGTCCCCTCCACTTGGCTGAGCCATGTTATTGTCATTCGAGGTGATGTCGCAAGTAGGAACATCCCGTATTTAAGATTGACGATTGCGAGCACGCTTAGTAAGACATGCTACAGGGACAGGGCACCCCTGTAGCATCACCTGCATCATCTTATCGATAAAGAAATGCAACGTCACTCGGCCTCGAGGTTCGCTGTGCGGTGTTGGGAATCGTCTCGACATCGCATTACCTGGATTCATTATTATTGTTGACTTGCAAAGGATATAGAATATAAAGCTTCATGGATCTTCGTATCACGTGGATACCTCGGGGATCACACCTTGCATCTCCTCGAAAATGATTGTTCGCACTCATTACTGAAGTGTTAGAGGGGTAACTGTCAAAGTTGTCTGGTAAACTCGAGCTTGTGGCGTAGCCAGCGAACGGGGTACCTATCATACAATCCGATTCGCCTCGCTTCTCGCAATGGCAGAACAGTGCCAGCAGCCAGGGCAGCGATATGCCCAACCGTTCTTCGTCTCTTATGAATTTCTCGGAATGGCTTGAGATCTGGTGCTGCCCCGCTTGATCGAGTCTGCTACTACTATGCTATTCTCTATTACAATACCTTACCGAAGCTTAAAAACACGAGAGAGTCCCGGTCCAGTCTTTGTCGCTTCCCAATCAGGAAAGGGAGTCCAGAAGTCCCTTAGTCCTCCACACCCACCATCCATTCCATCCTTCTTACATCGCCCCCCCCGTGGTAATTGTTCACAACGTATTCGCTCACGGGCCTTGCAAGTCCTCCTAGCCCCCGTACCTTGGACCCGGCACTCTGTTCTTATGATGCATCTGTACCACCTGCCATGATCTCTGGATGCAGCCGTGACTCCGGTCAATCAACGATGCATCCTGTCAAGCCCAATGCATTGTCGGAATGCGGCTGTGATGGTTCAAGCAGAAACACATCCAACAGAGCAACTAGTGCCGGGGCAAGATCAGTTGGTGGTTTATAATCGCTGATGTGTCTGTCCAAAGGGGGTAACAGTTTCCTTTGCGATACGCATACCATCATGGTGACTCCACACTCTTGTCCAGGTCGTCGACGCAAGTTCGTTCAGCATTGGTGTTTCCTTTGCTTCCGCTCCGTTGATACACAAGAAATTGTTTATACCCCGGTATACGTTCAAGAGAAACTTTGGCATCTCCCCCTCCACACCAGAACAAAGGCGATTCTGCAACCGAAAATAATCACTATATCTTGCCCGTTGTGAAACGCGTAGGCGAAATAAGATATTCTTCCAAAGTACAACCGGAGTCTAAAAACCCTTTTCGTGACCAAATCAGAGATTGAAAATACCTGCTTCGTTTGAACTACCCCGAGTTTCCTTTCATATGCTTGCAGATATTTCTTACATATACGAGATATAGAGATCCTTTTATAGCTGTGAGCAAGGAGAATATTCTAAACCATTCTCCTGGCCGAAACTCCATCTGAGTTTAAGACTGAAATTGAGGAGGCCTTAGGTTACGAAGAGAGGTATGATAGAGTCGCGCAACATCTTATCATCATCTTGTAACTTCGCATGCTTCAATAACTTCCCTCCTAACATCATCTCTTTCATCTCCGATAGTGTTCGTATCAGCGGCTGCCCCTATTAGGAGCGACACTCAGCCCTCAATATTCCTATTCGGTAGAGCACTTTCTGGGTCTTGACTTACTTTGGTCTTGACCTACTTAGATCAAGGTTTCCTGAGATCCTTAAGCTACTCCTTTTGTCTGCTTACCCAGCGTTGCGATCCGCTATTGTTATTGTTCTTCCAATTTGGTGGGACATCATTGAGGATTCGAAGTGGACACCATGACAACAACAGAAGTCTCTCCTCGTGTCGTAGCAGCGGAGCCTAGCTTAGAACCACTTATCGAGAAGCTACCGGTAGAGACAATGGTCAACATCGATTTCGACCCAGCAAAACACATCGACTTGAAACCACCTTCGAAGGTACACACTATGACAGACTTAGGTTTTCCGGACGGGACCGGAGTCTCTCCATGTGCAGCCTCCGAACCATTTCAGCTCTTCACTAAAGACGCCATCCACCAAATGCGAGCGGAGATCATGAGCAAAGAAGTTTGGGACAACTGCCAATACTCAAGTAATTTGGCCAAGTGTCAGCTCCGTGGTTTTGCATCGAAGTAAGCACCTTGTTGATACGAGAATTCTCTTGAACGACCTGTCTGATCTGAGTCAAGGTATGCTCCATTTATCTACGACACCTGGAAGCATCCCGAGACACTTGCAATCATCTCAAAGATCGCTGGTATTGATCTAGTACCCGAGATGGATTTCGAGATCGCTCATGTCAACATTTCCATGAAGACCGAAAAGCAGAAGGCGGAGGAACTCGAAGCTTTCATGGATAGACACCTAACAGAGGCTGATGAGGGAATTGCTGGCTGTCCATGGGAAGATGATAAGCCTATTGTGGATTGGCATACCGACAGCTATCCGTTTGTTTGCGTCACCATGCTTAGTGAATGCGCTACTATGATCGGCGGTGAGACGGCCTTGAGGACTGGAACTGGAGACATACTCAAGGTTCGGGGTCCTCAGATGGTAAGTCCCACGCTTCTGCCTACTCATACCCGCCTAATCTTTCGCAGGGCTGCGCAGTTGTCTTGCAAGGACGCTATATTGAGCATCAAGCTCTGCGTGCTCTTGGGGCAACGGAGCGGATCACGATGGTGACCTCTTTTCGTCCTCGATGTCCTGCCTTACCGGATGACACTGTTCTGACCACAGTACGGCCGATTTCAAATCTTGCAGAGCTTTATTTCCAATTCAGCGAGTACCGACTTGAGATACTAGAAGAGCGTATCCGCGACCAGTTGAAGCTCTTGAGGGAATGTAACAAGGGTGGCAAAAAGATCAACACCACACGGCTAAAGAAATTCTTCCGCGAGCAAGAAAAGTTCTTGGCGCATATGAACCAAGAAATAGTTGAGGATGCACTGGTTACAAAAGGATACATCGATGACAGTCATCTCCTGAATGACCACGGCGCGCATGGAGGCAAGAATAAGCGCAAAAAAACGGACGAATAACCCGAAACTCTGATGCTTTGGATCATCTAGGGCGTACAGAGAATGACCTGAACGACTTCCCTTGTCTATGCTTGATGACTTGCTTTTGCTTCTGGGCGTGTTGATATTCCTGCAAATTCTATTGAGATCGTTCCTAGGGCGCGTGATTGTGATGTCTCGTGTTTAAGGTGGATGCTGTACTATTCCAAGCAGGAGCTATAGCTCAGCCAATGAACGTTTCGTTGCTGCCACGTATGAGAGTCTCATTGTAACGACTTTGTTGACGCTCATCTTCGCCATGCTTGCAAGCAAAGAGATACGGGTTTCATGGTACGGGAGCATGAAGAGGGAATAGAAGAGTATGATGATCACCTTCCTCCTCTCCGGCATGGAACATTTTGTGATGAAGAGTTCAACACAAGGTGACCCTGGTGCTAATGGAATGTTGGGAACGATTGGCCAAAGAAAAGGAAGGATCATGGTTGTAGATTTTGCTTTTTGATTGGCGGAAAATCCCCATGCAAAGCTCTCCTCCAACGATATACCAAACCGGAATTTTGTCAGGTTAATACAGGTGAGTTTGTTCAAGTGATGCTTGTCTTCTGACGCCCGAAATGCAAGTGTGAGAATCTTACCCAGTGAAATTATAATACGCAACCAACATCAATATCATAACTTCTCTACAGATAGAATACTGCAGAAGATTTCGGAAGCGGCGAATGTCTTGATGAGGAAGATACCTTGGGCTTCTACCTAGTTTGAAACAGAAAACGGTTTCGAGGCGCGGCTGCCTAATTGTCAACCCCATGATACACTCATTTCTTCAGCGCCAAGTCGAGTGAAGATAAAATACTCTTCTCCTTGCCGTGTTCTATGCAAGTCGAGGTCTCAATCAGCTGTTATCGGATATTCTTATCATGAATTTCCCGATTATACACCAAGCTTCGCACTCCCCTCTTTCCCGAGTCTGTAGCATCCATCATTCCCCCAAACCGTGGCGCTTCTATTCTTTCTCATCAGCACTTGCGTATGCTTCTTCTTGCTCCCTGCTGGCTTACCCTCAAACATGCCATCGGCGCCACTGGCTTGATAACATCGACCTCCAACAGCTGGTGTCCCACCCCATGGGTGCTCAAAATGCTCTTTAACATTTCCTTCTCCCTTCTGTTCATATCCTTCGCTCTAATCCACGTCTCGTTCTCGGTGTCATGTAGATGCAGATAGGTGTCCTGGACATTTTTATCTGTCAAAATCAGCCTAGGCCTAAAACACTTGTTCATCAGCGTTGCAACGGCCTCGGCAGAGACGGAGACGTAGATGTAGAAAATGCAGAGGTGGAATAGTTCATCTTGGGTGAGATCCAGGCGCGGATGATTTTGGGACGTGGATCTGAGGATTGGAGCCATGATGGGTTGGGTGTAGAAGACATGGAGAGGAACGGCGCAAGGGAGACTCGAGTAGTTGATTAGGAGGACTCAAGCGGCAAAGTGTTGCAATAGACCTTGAGTGATCCACGTCATAACAGGGGTGAATACAGAATGAAGGAACGCATGAGCCAAGCTATATTTTGACAGATCGATTGAGTACCTTAGGCCTTGGAAGGCCTTGAGAAAACGCGGATCAGCTGGCAGTTGATACAGGTAATGGAGCCAAGAGGATTCACGCGATGCATTGCTAGCTTGACTATTGGGGTCGAGAAAACGTAGTAATATAACAAGGACTTCCACTCCAGCCGCTGGAGATTGTACTAGAACGTTGATGGCAGTCCCACTGCGAAAAGCCTTCGAATCTTTACCAAACAACTAGGATGAAGGGACGTATGTGTTAGGGACTATTCCTTGCCTTAATTCCCCATAGTCTCAGTGTATTTCCCGAAAAGGCTTTCATTTATCTTATGATAGAAGGACAAGCAGACGATCAGAATGTATTAACATTGCCATGGATGGAAGCTAGATTCCACAGCCAGTATCACTAAATAGCTCGTGGTCAATGACTGTCTCTGTATTCATCATTAAACTCTAAATTTCTTTCTAGGAGACTTGATTCGGACGGACCTATATAGTAGTTAGACGTACAAAATAATAAAAGATCTTAACCTGGTTGTGAGGAGCGAGGAAAATGCACTTTTGCAGCACGCACTTGCAGATTTTAGAGATGAAAGTTTGACTAAGTGGAAAGCTAGAAACTCAGTCGAGTGGCACTGACGCTGGCGAGGTAAAGAATAAGCCAGTCGGTTTTGAGCATTAAGAACAAGTTGTTCAGATCAGCCGCGAACTTATGTTAGATATCTGAGACGACGAGGTGAGCGATAATCTCATATTCTTCCGTCAAGATTTCAACCGGTGATAGTGAGTCCCTCTGTAGGACTAAGGATAGCTGGAAGTTGGATCATGGTGTTCTGAGAGGAATTCCTTATAGGAAAGTTCACAAGACAATTTGCTCAATACACGGGTTGAACTGAAATCGGCAAACAGAACCCTATGTGATGGAATAGCCCTTCTGCTGGATGACTATCTTGGGCACATCGATGAAAATACTAGTGAAGGATTCTTCAAAAGTTGATGTTTATGTGCATTTTCTGAGGTTGACTTGTATTGAATTACACTCAGCCTAGCCTCATTCGGAGCCACTACGGCGCGTTTCCGTTTCCACGCCTAACCCGTTACCCAGGTTCCATTCCGCAACAACACCTCCACTCTCACTCACTACTCATGACCGGATCTTCTCTTCTACTACTTCTTCCATGTGAATCAAGTAGGAATTTGGAGCTATGAATGCCGCTGCTGGATATGAGCCAGGAGCCAGAGATGGCTCCGCCGGCCTGCTACAAAGCATCGAGACAAGCCTAGAAGATCTGAGGTCTCTTATCACGTGTCGAATTTGCGTTCGCCCTCTGTACGAACCTTACACCATAGAATGTGGGCATACCTTTTGCTATAGCTGCCTCCGCCAGTGGTTCGACAGAGACCGAACCAAGAAGACCTGTCCCGATTGCCGCTCTGATGTCATTCGACAGCCAGCCCCTGCTTACCTTGTAGGTCTTCTGTATCAAAATGCCTCAACTGTGACTAATTTGCTGTTTAGGTACGAGAAGTAACGCAGATCTTTCTCAGCCGAGCGGAGCTTGTGCCCGCTGGAGAAACAACTGAAGAGCACCGGAGACTGCAGCAAGAGGAGGCAGAAACTATAGAGCTAGATAAGGCAAGTCTTGCCGATGGTGGTGGGGGTCTTTTCAGAGGTCGCTTCAGATACTTCGCTCCCGCCCCTCGTCGAACGGTACCAGCCATTAGGGATATTCAGGACGGTGTCGATAGATGTCCGCATTGTACCTGGGAACTTGAAGACGGCGAATGTGGAACATGTGGTTATACCATTTTTGCACACTTTAGACACGGCACGGATTCTTTGAGTGACTCTGCAAGCTCGTCGTTGAGCGAGATATATGCACGGCAATTCGTGGAGCAACAAAGAGGCCGATCTGGTTTGGAGGATGGAGGCTCCGACTTTGACTACTTTTCTGATACAGACATTTCATTTGCGGATCCCACCAATCGACCATACGGGGGCATTGACATCGAAGAGCTTGCATCGATGGGAAGAATAGCCGCACGCGGTAGAAATAGAAGACGCGTCCTTACTGAGACTGATGAGGATCAAAGCAACGCGGATGATGAGGACGCAGGGTCGTTGGATGGCTTCGTTGTCAATGATGGGGAAGATCCACCAAACTCTCCGGGAGGAGAAACTTCTATACCTGATGATTGGAGTCCTGCCCGCGGATCGTCCCCACGCATTAGGTCTTCACACATGGGTTCTCCAAGTACACATTACGATACCGAGGAAATTACCGGAATAGAGGAGGCCTCTGGCACAAACCCTTCGGATTACGAGGACTTTCCAGATGACATCGCAATTGGTCAAACTGGTTTTAGTAACGGTCGATTCAGAGGAACACGTCTGGGCCGAATCCAAATTCGGGCTGGACAAAGGCGGGCTAGAGCACGTCCGATATCAGAGAACAGCGGACTGAGCGAATCTGATCACGCACCTGCTATCGCTGTTCGTGGGAGCACTCAGGTTGAATCGGAAGACGGTTCAGACGTCACTCCACTCGTGCGCAGCAGGAGGCGAGCACGCATCCAGAGACTCAGTAGCTCCTCTGGCTCAGATATTGGTCGTTCGGGCATGCCTACTTTTCGTGGGCCTTCTCTTTCTCGACGAAATCGGCAACACAACAACAGCAGCATGTTAGCACATGGCTTTTCTCCACTGCATCCGGAATTTGGTAGCAACGAAAGGGGTTCAGGCTCAAGCAATGGAACATCCAGAGGAGTTCCAATAGAGATTGAGAGTGATTCTGACTCTCCAGTACCGCCTCGACGCTCACGCGCACGGCGTACGGCAAACCCTGGTGTTTCCGAGGAAGATCATGCCTCCGATGCAGGTGATATATATTGTTGGACACAAAACCCTCAAAGCAGCAACGGCACAGCGACTGTCGGACGACGATCACCAGCACATGGTACCAGAATGACTCCAGTTCTCCACCAACCCGGCCCCACGAGCAACTCGATATCCCCCATACTAATTGGATCAAGTCCAATAAGAACAGAAGATCACAGGCGCCGCATTACGAGGAACGAGATCTCAAGTTCTCCCCTAGTATCCCAGGACGGCGCCCGCTACGTCCGCGTTCCTCCGCCAGCTAGCACCAACCGCTACATCAACATCCCACCAAGACACTCAACACGTCCCCGCCAACGAACCCACAGAATCCCTTCACGAAGTCCCCGTCAACCACCAAGCAACGCACGCTCCTCAGGAAGCCCAAACCCCCCACCCCGCCAACCACCCACGAATGAAGCCTTATCCGGATTTGAGCAGAGACGCCAGCGAGCCGCTAGCAACGACGCCGTACGCAAAGCTGCCAGAAAGGCCGAGAAGAAGCGACTGAAGCGCGAGCGGAGACAAAGAGAGCAGATTCAGGCTCCTGCTGCGAATGTAGCCGGCGAAGCCTTTGGTCGTCGTTGGTAGAGATTAGTGATAGCGGGGTTTCGAGACATCAAGGACCCTTTCACGGGCGTGTGGCATGCATAGCATCAAATCATAGATTACAAGCAGGCGCTACATACCCTACCGCATAGCCAGCATTTGCTTCACCAAACCACTCGTACTTGGAATGCACGCGAGGTTGTTGCTTGCTTTACCTTGGCATTTTAGTGGTATGGGCTTATGCTTTGTATGCTAGGTTGAGTTTAGCTTAGACGAGGGATTGCTTCGTGCATAGATACTCCAATGGCATAGTTTTCTTCAGTTATCTTATGGCATCTGGTTTAGACGAGGTGCTGAATTGCTGCCAGCTTGGTGTTTCTGGGTCAAGGTTGCTAGAGAACTTACAGTAAGCCTGATTAGCTAGAAGCTATCTGGAATCATCTAAGCCAACCCATCGGTTCCCGATTAACCTTCCATCTTCCCACCCTCCACTTCCCCCCCGGCCCTTCCCTCCCGTTCACTCACTTTTCTGGCCACCTCAAAAACCATAGCCCCATTCCTCCCGCTCACACTCTTCCACCGCCCAAATCTATGCTCCGTACCCACGGCCACAACGACACACAGGCCATCCTTGCCTCTGTCCCCGCGCTCAAAAACGGCGATGTCGTTGATGATGCCGCGGATCGTAGGTTGGTTCTCGGGAGCGCTGTCGGAATGAGCAGCTACTGCTGTGATAGCATCCTCTGGATGTGGCGGGGTAGGTGCGCCAACAACGCCAACAGATTCGATGCGTTTCTTGTCGGCGCTGATGCGCCAGACGCGGAGTTCGCCATCCCAGCTGCCGCTGAGGATCAAATCGCTATATGGCACCGTCGCCAACGCTGTGATCCACCGCGGGAGCGGCGGGCCAGGAACTTTAGGGTCGGAGTCCTGTTCCGCGGAAGCTTCTTCGGGGTTTAGAGGGGGGTCTAGGCCGTGTGCTAAGGGTATGGTGAAGACGGGTTTTTTCTTTTGGAGGTTCCAGAGGCAGAGGGCGCCGTTATCGGAGCCGGTAATGAAGGTTTCTTCGTCGATGAGGGCGATGCGATCGATAGAACCTTCAGCGTAGGTGGGTTTGCTTTTAGCGCTGGGGTTTTTCCTCTTGTCGTTGGAGCGGTCACCCGCGCCGCCGCCTCCACCGCCGCGGAACACGAGTTGGGTCTCCTCGACAACTTTCCACAGTCGCGCTGTACGATCCCGAGCCCCAACGCTGACACAGCGTTCCAGAGCTAAAGCAGCCACGTTGACGACTTCGTCTTGGTGGCCGAACAGTGTTTCGACGTAGGCGAGGTCGTCGAGACTCCATGTTTTGATCGTGCGGTCCTTGGAAGCGGAATACAGCTGGTTTGTGCCACGGCGAAACGCAAGACTTGTGACTGCATCACGGTGTTGTGTGAAAACACGGAGGGGCGTCAGGTCTGCCGCGGACCAGATTATAAGACGTTTGTCTGCGCCGCCTGTAGCGACAAATTTGCCGGAGGAGGAGGCGGCGATGGTGAGGATGGCAGCGGTATGATGATTGTAGGAAGGATCGTCGGCTTTATTCTTGTTGCCTTTTGTAGAGAGCAATTTTATTGGTCGGCGGCGGGTAGGCGGGGGAGGCTTTTTCGGAGTTTTACGTTTTGAGGTAGAGGGCGGGGGAGGCGTGGGAAGCTCCCATTTTATGAATTTTAGGTCCTTTGAGACGGTGTAGGCGTAGGGAGGGCAAACGGCGATTGAGGTTGTGGTAAGGGTGTCAGCGCGGAACTGGGTTTTTATTGCGCTTGGGAAGGAAAGGTCTGAGGCTATGTGACGATAGAGTCTCCCTTTAGTCTCCGCCTGTTCGAAGTATTAAGCTCTGCGGCAGCCGTGTAGAGTAGATTTCTTGATGCCTACCACATCTTCTTGCAGCCTCTCGGCGATGAGATCTCTGTCTATCTCTTCCGCATCAAAGCCAACCTCGTCCACCTCTCCCTTGATATTTTCTAAGTACCTCTCTGCAAGCCTTAAACGACGCTCGGCTCCCGTCTCATCTTCGTCGTCCGACTCGCTGCTAATATATTTCTCCTCATCACTAGGCATCTGGCGTCTGGCGCCATCCTCAGACCCGCTACTTGAGATGGATTCATCTCTTTTGGGTCTGGCAGGTTTGGCATTCTGAGTATTCGGTTTAGATCCTGTGCCTGTCGCTCGTTTTCTCGAAGGTACGGCCGCTGTGTCCTCGCGTTTCCGTTTCCGTTGCGAAGCAGGGGCAGTAAAGAAAGATGACATGGACGTGTTGATCCAGATCGTTTGACAGTCAGTTTGAGTATTTTTTGATTTGCGAACTTTTTGATAGTGGTCAGTGCGCGAAATCTTGGCAGCCTCGGCTTTTAGCGTGGTACTTGGGTGCCTTAACTCCGAACCGAGATGATGCAGCACGGGGTATGCGAAAAGTTTGCTAGACACGCTCAGCCAACTGTCAAATTATCTGAATAGCGGTCTGGCTATGGACAAAGTCAAATTCGATCAGGTTCATATGTTCGAATTGTTCAATTGGTACTATCCAGTAATTTGTATTCTCATAAGTCTTGTAAATGAACTCGAGTCAAATGGTTAAACTGTTATCAGAAATCAGAGAGTTCTACTTGAATATCTTAACTTTTAAGCAAAGATCAGTTGTTGTTTGATGACTTTCTGCACCCTCTGATAATACTATGTGAATAATCCCATTCTAGAGACTAGGAAGTGCTCACTCTACGGGCTCACCGCTGCATAATATAGTGTCTCCAAACCACTCACTATGATATAAAAACTTCGCTATGTTGAGACTCATACGAAAATTCATCTCCGTTGAGCTAAGCATATCCTTCCCGGCACCAGTATGTAACAAGTCCGGTACGATTTCAATATCATTCAACAGTCGCTGGCCAGATTTGGGAGCTGGATATGCATAGGGCCACACTTCACGGGAAATCCAAGTCACGCCAATGCGATTCAATTCGACCTGTTTCTCCTCGTCGTAAGGAGTTCCGCGGCTAATGAAGCGCGTGATCTCGGTATCTGGTATCGGCCTGGAGGAGGTTATTTGTATACGTATTCGAGCTCGTCCACATAGTTGCCTGCATCTGTAGGAGTGACAAGATCGACAACCGTGATGCTGAAAATGCCTGCAGCTCCTGACCCGGGTTTGGGCGACGTGAGAATGTTCTCTGGAAGTGTGACGTTGGCTGATTGATTGAAGTACGTTGGGGATACGCGTTTCAGGGTCGTGAAGAGCGTTATGTGTCGCACGGCATACTCTAGCAAGGTTCCTTCAGTTTGGAAGAGCGACGGCAGAGGGCCTATCTCGATAGAGTAGGATGCGAAGGGTGCAGTTAATATGATGAGGTCGAAGTCTACTGACGTTGCTAAGACATCGCCGCTGGTTCGATCTTTGTGAAACAGTTGCAGTTCCCATCTTCGCTCCTTACCTAGCGAGATCCTGTGGACTTGAGTAGCGAGCTGAATGCTAGCATCGGAAATCTTTAACACTCGATTGGGAGTCGTTGATTACCTTGATTTATCGAGATAAAAGGAACGCTCTTCGAAGCAGCCAGAGCTGAAAGTGCATTCGCATCATGGAGATCTTGTAACGCATAGTGGCGAGTATTCGCCCGTATTACCTCACCAACGAAGTTAGCAGCAAGATAACGATTGTTCAAAAAGTATTCCCACGCAGTTTGAGAAACTTCCTCATCCAGGAAATGCTTGTGTATTGCTTCCTGTAGATTCTGGAATAGTTGAAACATGGCGAAAGTATTGAAACTCTCAAAGGGCACTTGAACCATAGCTCGAAGTCGAGAAGACGTACGACCATACCTCTAAAACAACCTTAGGGAGTCCGCCATGAGGCTGTACCAGGGGCTTCATTGTCCACGTAGCTGAGCAGAAAGTCATTACTATCCCGGAAACCGGTCCGATGGTTGAGTTGTTCATTGTACGCCGGTTTGAATCAAACTTCCTGCATGGCTTCTTTGAGACACAAATCATCGTCAGAGAAGGATACAGGTCCAACTTCAACGATTGTACCGGATGTTTCAGCGCCATCCCCAGAATGAAATTTTGGGCCAACGAATAAGGCGATCTATTTATCTTAATAAAGAAGTGAGAGGGAAGGCTTCTGGCTCTTCTTAGGCTAGTGATCTAAGAGCTCATCTGAACGAAATCGGATTCGTCTTGTCAATATGACAATCTCACAGCTAGCCTCTAGCGTGCTTCATCATATATTACCTGGTGGCATATCTGAGTCCTTATCTACCTTTATCTAACTGATTAGATACTCTCATGAAGTCTCTGTTCTTGATGATGTGAAAAAGGCTAGTTTTGTCGATTTCAATTCAGAAAAAGGGACAGAATTCAGAACGGTTTTGTAGACTCACGGAAATGTAGAGATCCATCAAAGAGTAGGAAACATGTGTTCTTACGGAATGCGAGTAGAGAGTAGTACAAGTCTATCAAACGTGGAAATAACATAGGTATGTTGATGGTGGTCCACAGTCAGTGCACCAAAGCTTGGCAATCTCGCCTAAACTTGCCCAGAAGTACCAGGCTTCTCGAGCTCACGCGTACTCTAGCTCTTTACCTTGTGAACTCATAGCTACTCCTCCATCCTCGCAAATACTGAGATAGCAACCCAATATGTGAGTAGATAAACATCACTGATCTTTCTCCAGCTAACCATGTTTAAAGGGACGTACTTCTTGGCATCACTGGCAAGGATTTCACCATTGTTGCGTCCTCAACAGCTGCAACCAGAGGCGCAACGGTCCTGAAGGCGACCGACAATAAGACTGCAGAGCTAAATTCGCACGTTTTAATGGCTTACACGGGGGAGGCAGGAGATACCTGTACAGTGGAACCAAGTTTCGATTCCTCTTCAATCTGCTGAGAACACTCCTAGTACAGTTTTCGGGCTACATTCGTGTCAACGTCCAGCTCTATTCCATGCGGAACGGAATCGACCTTAGCCCTCCAGCTGTAGCAAGTTATACCCGTAATGAGCTAGCGAAAAGCTTGAGAAAAAAGCCTTACCAAGTCGGCATGTTGTTGGGTGGAATCGATCCTGTTACGACCAAGCCGAGTTTATACTGGATAGATCAATATGCCTCATTGGCATCTCTTCCTTACGCTGCTCAAGGATATGGCCTGTGGGTGACGCCATCTTCATCTCTTCTTGCAAAAGGCAATATTAGCTCTCTATTCAACGAAGAAACTAATCATGCCCATTAAGGTATTACTGTATGTCCATCTTGGATAAACATCACCACCCAGATATCGATCTCGCCCAAGGCATGAAAATACTACGAATGTGCACCGACGAATTGCAGCGAAGGCTACCCATAGACTTGAAGGGGGTAAGTTCAAGTCCTCACCTTACACTGAACACCAGATCGTCTTTGAGTCGGGCTAATTGGTCGTCCATCCAGATGTTGGTTAAGGTATTAGACAAAGATGGAATCCGAGAGGTTGAGTACGATTACAGCAAGCCTGTGGCATGTGCATAGATATAGCATGGCGTTCGGTTTTTTAGGGTTCTTGTAGACTGTCAAAGCAAACTACAGTTTATTCCGTTGTCCAAATACCATAATTGACGCCATGCAATGACGAGACCAGTCAACAACCATTTCGAGTGGAATGTAGAATAACACCTTCTGCGGCAGTCGTAATGTTCACGGGTTCGATGTTCACAGGGCAAGTGGTGGGGACGGAATGAGGACTATGAAGCTAATTGAAGCTTCATCCCGCCATCGCTGACTTCCAACCTAAATCCAAAGCATAGTTTACCGGTATCTCACCCAGCATGTCGAAAAGGCCAGCGCAGGAGTTATCGCAAGATGGTATAGCGGAAGGCTCACCGGCCACGAAGAAGACTCGCCTCGATTACGACTTGAAAATTTACAAACCAGTAAACGGCTTCAGTGCTTTGCCTGCTGCGCCAGCGCTGGCCAACGGCCATCAGCGCGAAGATGAGGAAAGGAATGGGAACAATATACTAGCGGCAGCAGATGCGGAAGAGGAGGAACTAGAAGAGGCTGCATCAACAGCATCCTCACAAGAGCTTCGAGAAGAGCAATCCGCATATTCTGCGGCCTCACGGCAGGCCGCACCTCTTGAAGGATACACAGATCTCTACCTGGACACCATCAACCGGTCCGTACTCGACTTTGATTTTGAGAAGCTTTGCTCTGTAACGCTTTCGAATATAAATGTTTACGCCTGCTTAGTCTGTGGCAAATACTATCAAGGTCGTGGGCCTAAGTCACATGCCTATTTCCATGCCCTCGAAGTGGGGCATCATGTCTATGTGAACATGCAGACGAAAAGGATGTATGTACTACCTGAGGGGTATGAAGTCAAGAGTAAGAGCTTAGAGGATATCAAGTTCGTTGTAGATCCGCAATTGTCCAAGGATGAGGTCGGAAAACTCGATAAAGAAGCCAAGGATGCATGGGATCTAGGAGGGAAGAAGTATAGGCCTGGTATAATAACTAAGTCTCCGGGAGAAACGATTTCTAACATCTCTGGGCAGGCTTTGTCGGAATGAACAATATCAAAGAGAATGATTATTTCAACGTGATCATCCAAGCCCTAGCTCACATCCCTCCTTTGCGGAATTTCTTCATGCTCGAAGATCTATCGCAGAAGTCTGAGCTAGTACAACGCTTCTCAGTCCTCATTCGCAAGATATGGAATACCCGTGCCTTCAAGACCCACGTCTCGCCGCACGAGCTGCTACAACAGATATCACGTCAATCCAACAAGCGCTTCGACCTCCTCCACCAGTCAGATCCCGTTGACTTCCTAAGCTGGTTCCTCAACAATATGCACTTGGCCTTGGGCGGAAGCAAAACAAAGCCAGGCACCAGCGTCATTCACCGAGTATTCCAAGGCAAGCTGAAAGTCGAGAGCCAGAAAATCACCGCCAAAGCCGACGCCGGCGATCGCCTCCGCTTCGAAGAAGCTGCAGAAGTCCTGGTCGATACAACACGCTACCTAATGCTAACTCTCGACCTCCCCGCTGCCCCCCTCTTCCAAGATGAGCTCGACAAGAACATCATTCCCCAAGTACCGCTCACCTCCATCCTCTCCAAATACGATGGCCTCAAATCCCAAGAACACCTCAACACCCGCAAACGCTACCGCCTCCTGCACCCCCTCCCCCCCTACCTCCTCTTCCACATCAAACGCTTCTCCAAAAACAAGTTCGTCGCCGAGCACAACCCCACCATCGTCACATTCCCCACCCGCTCCCTCGACATGAGCCCCTACGTGCAGCCCGATCCGAGAATCCACCCGCCTGGGGAACCGATCTGGTACGATCTATGCGCGAACGTGACGCATGAGGCTGTGCGCACAAGGGATGATAGCGTGGAGGGCGAGGCGGAGAGGAAGGTGTGGAGGGTGCAGGTGCGGGATCGAGCGAGGGAGGAGTGGTTGGAGATTCAGGATTTGTTTGTCGAGAGGGTGGCGACGGAGACGTTGTTTACGAAGGAGAGCTATTTGATGGTTTGGGAGAGGAGGAGGGAGGGCAGGGGGAAGGGGAAGGGCTAGAGACGAAGATGGAGATTTTCAGTTGTTGGAATGCATAGGATGGCTTTAGGCTGATACATGGAAAAGATGGGGGGGAGGCAAAGCTATCTATCTGATGAGTTCTTCGGGGTGGGGAAGAGATACCAGCTGGCGCTCGACGCAGGATCGCCGAATCCGTCCATGTGGTGATGGAGCTTCATTCCGCCAGCTCAGACACGGAGATTTTGCATACGGAACAGCGCCAATGCTGCTGTTGCCTGCTGCAACAAAAGCAAGAGCGCAATCCCGTACTACTGAGGTTGGAAAATTTGAGAGGTCCTATGAGATTTGAATTTTTCAGGTATATAGCAACTATCAAGATCCATCCGTATGGGGTATCACAAGCTCAGAATTCCAATCTCCACACCCTGCGGCTAAGCCTGCACCACTACATACGAAATCCTCGCCTTCGTCTAGAGCGTCTTCGCAGCCTTTCCCTCCTTACTCTTCCCCACATACCAACTAACCGTCGCCCAGAACTCCTTCCCCCCCTCAAAACCTCCCCCAGCGAAACCACCTCCTGCCAGCCCACCATGCCAACCCCGCGCCCAGCTGCCACACCGCCCACCCCACCCCCCACTCCATCCCGGCCACCAGCACCATCCTCCCGATATACCCCGCTGCCCCTCCCCCACTTAATCCAGTACCGAACCAAGCGCCCAATGGATACACCTGCCCTCTTAGCCGCTCTCTCGCAGCCGCACTTGTGCCATGTAGGTGCATGGGGGAGGAGAGGTAGTTTAACGCCACGGAGCGAGCGTAAAGGGCTTCGAGGGGTAGAAAGAGGAGGGTGGTGAGGTGGGTGGCGAGGTGCGAGGACAGGGTGTCGGCGGGGTAGGTCGTTAGGGCTGTGGTGTGGTGGTAAGGTGGGGAACGGGAGCGTTCTTCGGCCTTGATGGCATCGGAGTCGGGGAAGGTGCTGGTGTCGTCTCTTGTGGTTGGCCAGGGGTCGAGGGGCGTCGGGGTATTGGCGGTGACTGTAGGGGAGTCGGCTGTGGAGTTGTGGTGCGGGTTAGGGATGGTGGGGATGTGGAGTTGGACGTTTAATTGGAGGATGTCGGCGGTGGAGGAGTCCGTGGGGATGATTTCGGTGGAGACGTGGATGTTGGGGGTGCTGGGGGAGGGGGTGGAGGATTCGGAGGGGGTGCGGAAAGGGGGAGGGGACTCGGAGGTGTATGCGAGGGAGAGGTCGCGAGTTTGGATGTGGAGGCTCTCTACTTCGCTTTCATTGGTGGGACGTGGGATATTTTCAATAGTGGAATCTGCCGAGTTGCGTGGAAGTGGCGGTTGGGTTGAAGGGTCGAGGGGCGAGTCGACAGATGGCGTGGTGAGGTCTTCACGGAAATTAGATACCATGGCTGATTTTTCTGTTTGCTTTGTCCAACTGGCGAGGTAATCTCGGATCTCGTTCGATAGGCTTTGAATATCTTCCTTCAATTCCTCGAGCATGGTCTTTGGCGGTAGGTGATCCATTGTACCTTCACTGTTGAGTGTGCCGATACCAGGGATATTCTCGTCGTCAAGTTCATCTTCCATGGCACCCATAATAGAGTCTGCGTCTGGGTTTGAGGGCTTTGGGAGTACACAGTGTAAATAGGAGTGTAGCTTATGTCGTACGATCGGCTTTGCGTAATACAGTGCCCACCACAGGGTCAATGGAGAGAGAACGATCGAAGTTAGGAAGTTTAGAGAGGATTTCGGACTGAAGTCGGCAGGTATACTAGGTACTTGGAACGGCGAGTACTGCGTGAATGGTATGAGAGCTTTGGGGTGAGGTAGAATTGGCCATTGTGGGATAAGATCTAGCTGTTGTAGTGTAGCGAATATTTCCAATGGAACCATGATTACAAACGTCGTAGCTTCGAGACTATCGTCGCCTATTAATACCTTTGTTCTTATATAGCTTCTTATGTTATACTTACAATGTGTCAGTTATTTTCCCACCAAACTCGAACCTGCGGAAAGTTGTTCGGCTGCAATTGATCCCTCGAAGTTGCTTGCAAAGGGCGTCATGGACTCCTGTGATAAGAAAGAACCGGCCCACGTCGAAGAAGAGAGATGCTAGCCTTGCTGTCATTCCGCTTAACAGGAATTGCAAGGGACCAAAGTGTTTCCACTCTGACTTAATAATCGCCGCTAGAGGAATTCCTCTGTAAATGCGGAATGTCTATTAAAAGGGGGTCATTACGCGCGCCAAAGATACTGATTGAGCTTTACTCACTTGTAACCTCTGCCTTAAGCCCAGCACCCAGAATGTGCCAACAAAGAACAGTCCTATGTCTGCTGCTACTAGGAGAAGCCCGACCTCATTCTCTCTCATCACCGATTCAACCTTGATCCTGTTATTTATATCGCTTTCTTTCTGGTGTACCTCGGGTCGAACCGCAGTTCCGTTCTCATCCAGGCCGACACACACACCAACAGTTGCCAGAACATCGTTCTGAGCTCTTCGCGACTGGCGAAGAAGAGCTCGAGAGGCAAGATTTTCGGGATGTCCTCTACGGTCGTATTGCTGTATGTAACCCGGACGAGTAATGACGCTGGTATTTTGCAATTCATTCGGGACATGTACCTGGGCACTTTGTTCGTTCTCTGTCGATCCTGCTTCTTCTGGAGGTTCGTACGCAGAACGGCCCTAAGAAAAAGTATGATTAGTGAAGATCAAAGGAGCTAGTGATTGTTGGAATCATTTGGCGTCTTTGACATTAATTTCGATAGGGTTCCTCTCCATGTTTCCAGCCTCATAACAAAGGATGAGTTTTCTTTGCAAACGAGTCTTGAGTACTCTACAGCGTACATCATTGCTGGAGTCACGGCTAGGACTAAAGTAGGACCAGCCCATAGAGATCGTGAAACATTCAGGAATAGAAGACTAGTGAGAATCCTCTGTTCGAGATATTGCTAGAGAGGTCAACATACCAATGCAAGTCGGGTCATGTAAGCTTGACGGCCCATTCTTCCTAGAACCTTTGCTCATGTCCCTAGTTTTCTCGTGAGACACCGAGCGAATGAAATTGTTGGTGAAATCAAGACTTGCCTGGAAAGCATCAGAAATTATTCTGAATGTTCTTGAATCTGGGGTAGCCTGATGCTACTCCAAGACTGGTTAGCACCGATAGCGGCGGCTAATGCATAAACGCACAGACTCCCGCTGCAGGCAAACCTTATTTCATACGCAACTTCAAAAATTACTTTAACTTTTCATAGGGACAATTGAGGATGCGCCTGACGTATTACTGTACCACCACAGTATTAAACTAGTTTGCGTAAGAGAAGAACGGTCGATATGTTCTCAAGAGCTAGCATCGCAACTACTTTCGAGCCCGACCGGACAATACAACCAATTTACACTGGCGGAGATGTTGCTCTCGACAGCAAAGGCCGAACCTTGGCGACATGCTTGGGTGAGGAAGCATTGCTCACTGATCTGAGTACGGGTCAACTATTAGCACGGATAGAGGGTGTAGGTGCTGTCTGAGATGCCTATACCATGGTCACTGAAAGAAATGTTAGGACGGCGAGGTCTTAACAACGCTTTCGAGTATACCCTCCGATGCTTCGTGCGCTAGTACTTACGCTGAATTGTTATGACAGTTACACCGTCAGCATCACACCTAATACTATGCTCGCGCTCACTATCGTTGAAAATATATGCATTGCATAATTCCCAAGAACTGTCGCCTTCTATCAAACCAGTATTACTAAGAACATTAAGACCGCACACTACACCGGTAATCACAGCTGCAATAGACAGCACGGGAACTTTACTCGCAACTGGAAGCGCTGACGGAGTCGTCAAAATATGGGATATCAGAGGAGGCTATGTCACACACACCTTTAGGGGACATGCTGGGGTCATCTCCGCATTGCATTTCTTTGAAGCCACAGACTCCGAGCTAGATAGTACAGCAACCAAGAACCATAAGAAAAAGCGTCGAAAAAGTAGTGGGGACCATGATGAAGTAATGCAGGATGTCATGGCCAACGGCACTACCACAAATGCGTCCTTTCGTTTAGCATCTGGCAGTGAAGACGGTAAAATTCAAATCTGGAATCTGGCGAAGCGCAGATCAATAGCAATTCTCGACTCACATGTCTCCGTGGTCCGTGACCTAGACTTCCTCGCAGAAGAAGATATCCTTGTGTCTGGAAGTCGAGATAAAACCGTCATGTTATGGGATGCAAGAACCTGGAAAGTCAAGAAAGTATTTCCTGTTCTTGAAGTGATCGAAGCCGTGGGATTCCTCAACAATGGCATTTTCATCTACACTGGAGGTGAAAATGGAAAGTTGCGTGTATGGGACGCCAAGAGTGGAAACGAGGTCACGCAAGAGCAGGAACCCGGGAATGAGGGTGACGGGATTGGGCATATATGTCACAACCAAGCCCAGGATTTCCTACTTTGTGTACATGCAGATCAAAGTCTAATTCTTCATTCAACCCATCCTCTTTCAGACCCTGTTCTTCCTGGCCATACAATTGCTCCTTTGCCCATTCTTCGACGAATATCAGGCACACATGACGAGATCATCGACCTGGCTTATGTAACACCAGATCGTTCTCTGCTAGCTCTAGCTACTAACTCCGAAGACATACGCCTGGTATCTCTCACTTCATCCCCCCCAACCACAGGCTCACTAGCAACAGCACAATATTTCGGGGCCGACGTCGCCCTTCTCCAAGGCCACGAAGACATCATCATCTGTCTTTCTGTCGACTGGTCCGGCTGCTGGCTTGCCACAGGCGCCAAAGATAACACTGCACGTCTCTGGCGCATCGACCATGTCCAAGACTCCTACACCCACTACGCCACCTTTACCGGGCACGCCGAATCCCTCGGCGCAATTTCCTTACCCTCCGCCCCTCCTCCTACAGGATCAGCAGCACACAACCACCCCCTCGACCATCCACCCCCTTTTCTCTTAACCGGCTCTCAAGACCGGACAATCAAGCGCTGGAATATTTCCAGTAAGAAACCCACCACCACCTCAAAACCATCCACTACCTCGCATAGAGCCCTATACACCCGCAAAGCTCACGACAAAGACATCAACGCCATCTCTCTCTCCCCAACCTCCCACCTCTTCGCCTCCGCCTCCCAGGACCGCACCGTCAAGGTATGGAGCGTCGAAGAAGGCGAAGTCCTCGGCATCTTACGCGGTCATCGCCGCGGGGTCTGGTCCGTCGCTTTCACACCTGCAAACTACCCCGCCGTCACCAGCGACAGCGGCGGCAGCGCATCAAGGGGGCTTGTCCTAACAGGTAGCGGAGACAAAACAGTTAAAATATGGAATCTAACAGACTACACCTGTTTGCGCACACTAGAAGGCCACACAAACAGCGTCCTCAAAGTCCTCTGGATGCCCCCACCCGCCTCCAACCGCCCCCCCCTCCTCGCTACCGCCGGCGGCGACGGCCTCGTCAAGCTCTGGGACGCCCATACCGGCGAACCCGCCACCACCCTCGACAACCACACCGACCGCGTCTGGGCCTTGGCCGTGCACCCCGAAACCAACACCCTCGTCTCCGGCAGCGCCGACAGCACCATCACGTTCTGGAAAGACACCACGTCGGCGACCGCGGCCGCGAGCGCGCAGGCGGCCACGCAGCGCGTCGAGGAGGAGCAAAAGCTGCAGAACCACATCCGCCGCGGCAGCTACCGCGAAGCCATCACGCTCGCGCTCCAACTCAACCACCCCCTGCGCCTGCTCTCGCTCTTCCAAACCGTCGCCGCCACCACCCCGCCCGAGCCAGACTCCCTCTCCGGCATCCGCGCCGTCGACGACGTGCTGGCCCGCCTCTCCGACTCGCAGCTGCTGATCCTGCTCACGCGCCTGCGGGACTGGAACACGAATGTGCGCACGGCGGGGGTGGCGCAGCGGATCCTCGGCGTGGTGGTGAGGCGGTATGGGGCGGAGAGGTTGGCGGGGGTGAGGGGGGCGAAGGGGGTGGTGGAGGGGTTGAGGGTGTGGACGGAGAGGCATTATCGGAGGGTGGAGGAGCTGGTGGAGGAGAGTTTTGTGGTCGGGTGGGTTGTGGGCGAGATGGGGGCTTTGGAGGTTGGTGGGGTCGGTGAGGGTGGCGTGCAGGATGTTGTCATGGTCTGAGGCCAGGGCGAGTTTTGGCAAGATTTCTGAACTGAAGCGTTTAACTCGTAGGAAGTGTTTCATTCATTATAGCCATGTGGAGCCGGCTGGGTAGGTACTACAACCACAGGATATATTGTTCCCCAACCCCACTCCCAAACCCTCTCAATCGCCCATACCTCCCCCGTCCCATCCCTCACCGCCCCTAATACACCTCCTCCCTCCTCCTCCTTCGGGTATCATCATACACATCCGCAACCCTCGGCCCCTGCCCCTCAACCCTCGGGTCCTCCTTCCCATCATACCGCTCCCTCCGTCGTCGATCCTTATCCTTGCGGTCATAATCATCATAATCTCTCCGCTTGCTGTGATGCCGTTCCCTCGATCTGCTTCGCTCGCGTCTGGAAGAATTGTGTCGACTGCCCTTGGGGGAGGCGCTGCGGTCTCGTTTTGAAGGGTGGCGGCTGCGTTCGAGCGATCGGCTTCTGTCTCTTCTTGAGGAACTGTGCCGGCTTGATGCGTTCGAGCGGTCTTTATCCCGGGGTCTGGTATCTTCTATCGCGAGCATCTCCCTCTTCTTCCCCTCATCAATTGCCAAATTCCTATCCCGCCTCTCCCTCCATTCCCCTTCCTCCTTCTTTTGCTTGTCCTTTTTCTCCGCCAGCTCCTCCTCCGTCAGCATCTCGCCCGTAACGGAGTTCCGTAACAGCACGGGGTTGTACGTCTTATCTACTTTCCTCTTGCCCTTTGCCACTTTCCCCCATGCACCGAATTCATCCCCAACGCCGCCAGGGGCCTCTTTCGCGCCGATACCGAGGAGAGCGGGACGGCGCTCGATGGGTTTAGGTTTGGTGATTTGCTCTTTTCGGCGGCCGAGGGAGTCGCCTTCTTTCCAGCCCATGCCGCGGAGAAGGGCGGCGCCAAACTCTTCGACGGGGACGGCGGCGTAGGCGTCTAGGCTTGCCATGTCGGGGCGAGAAGCGACGTCGTTTCTGAAGACGTCGTCCTCATTCGCGATGAATGTGTCTCGGCCGCTCCGCAGGTCGTCAGTACCTCCGTTTAAACCTATAGCCGGCAAGACCAAAGTTGATTTCTTATCACCATCTCCCAGTAGCGCCGCCATAGCTTCCTCGTCCGCACCTCTAGGTTTAACGTCCATTTGCGCATCAACTAAAGTGCGGTTCTCTTCCATTTCGAAGTCCCCTCCGCCATCTCTAACCTCCCGCTTCACAAAAGTCAAGCCGCCTTCCTTCGATACCTCGTCCCTCTCCGTCGCTGCTCCATTCAGTGCAGCACCCGATCTCGCAGCCTGCACCTCCGCCGGGAGAATGTTCTTGCTTTTTTTTCGCCGAGCTTCATCTCGCCAATCTCGGTTTTTTGGACCGTGGATCACCAGTGGGGCTTTTGGTTTTTCAACACCGTTTACGCCGATGGCTCCGCCAACGGAGTGATCAAATGCGGACACAAGCTGAGGGCCACGACTCGTGTCTTCATTGTCGGAGTCCGAGTCGGCGAGGGAGGAGTGAGGGCGCTTCTTAGGATTGGGAGGTTTTGAGATTGCGGTTGGGGTAGGCTTTGGCTTGGAGGCCGACAGGGATACGGAGAAGCGCTTGGGGGGGCCAGTAGAGGGCGGAGACATGGAGGTTTCCGTGGTGAGGTTGGCGGAAGGCATGATGGGAGGGTTGTATAATGTTCAGGATTACATATTACAATGGAACTGAAACTTTGCCATAGCTGGTATTACGCTAACCCTTCCGGGTGTCTACAGATTGATCATACAGCGCTAAGGTAATATATGTTCAGCCGCCGCGGCTTCGGACGAGGACGAGGTATCGTCAAGAGAAAGGTATGAGAGTATCCCAGCTTATTACTCTACGTACTCAGGTCAGCATGGACGTGTGACAATCGCAAGATGTTGAAGGCTGGCCAGCAAAATGATTGAAGGAGTAATCCTTTAAGTAGATTTGCTCCCAACACTTTCTACATTAACACATGCGTCCTGTAAAAGCCTTCCCATGGTATCTTCCTGCTGAAATTTCCACCGATAAGAGAATTGAGTGCTGAGGAGTACACGAAGCAGCGTCGCTGTTCGCAATTCACAGCCCTGTTGTCTGGCTCTGCCCAGACTCATCAAGGCGGACTTTTCTAAGAAAAAGGCCTCTCATTCTTATGCCATACACGCGCGAAATGGAGTCCTCGCAAACCTCTATCGGGTTTTTTGTGCGACCAACGACCCAAGAAGTGATGGACGAACCAACTGTCTATGTAGATCCAGCAGGTGATTTCAAGCTTCTTGTTCAGGCTGGTGAAGATCAAAAGACGTTCGTAGTCTCATCTAAAGCCCTGTGCCTAGCCAGTCCTGTCTGGCGTGCCATGCTTGACTCCAAGAGCCGATTCAAGGAAGCAAGCCCCAGTACTGGAGAGGTCTTTCTTGAAGACGACGACAGTGAAGCTCTTTGGATCTTGCTCAATATCGCCCACTTCCGATTTTTGGAAGTACCTCAATCTCTGGAATATGATCAACTGCTGAGGGTTTCCATACTATGTGACAAGTATGATATTGTCACACTTGTTCGGCCATGGCTTCCAAAATGGATTCGAGGCCTCAAGCACCTTTCTTGTTGCGCCGGATATGAAGAATGGCTTTTCATTGCATGGGTGTTTGGAGATACATCAACTTTCGAGCGAATTGCCTATGGGTTGGTACTGGAGATAAAAGTTCCGCTTTGTGGATCGTACTTGACCGCCTCTGGATCGCTACCTACAGAGAATCTGCCTCCAGGAACATTGGGTCAGTGGCGTATTGAAATATATCCTTTCCAGAGGTTCTTTTTGAGCTAAAATATGCTGGTCTACAGATAACATCCTTGACGCCCGCAGTGTCACACTTGTTGCGTTGCTGGATCTCTGCCATACCAATGTCAACCATTTCGCTATAGGCGATGTGCGGCACTGTATAGCACCTTCGAACAAAGACGAGTGCGACGCTGTGACACTTGGATCCTTGATCAAAGGCTTAAGTAAGATAGGATTGTGGCCTCGGCCTCGTCTCGCAAGTATTACGATAAGTGTGAATGAGCTGTCAGCAAAGCTGAAGAAGCTGTCTTTCCCTATTTGTCGGGGCTCAGAACGAAGCGGTTATAGAGGCACTTTTACCGACAACTCTGACCGCGTTCATGGTATGTGCAACATCTCAGGTAGATTTCGCACAGAAATCGACCAAATCCTGGCGGAGAAAGCCGAGTGCGTAATGGCGGACGTCGTTCGAAAACACCTAGAAGAGCAGACCAAGAAATGAACTGGCCGCAAAGTCACCATCAGTCCTACGAGACACTTCGGGAAATGCATGGGCCAATGCTATGCTGAGCATCAATTCTACCATGACCAAATATGCTCAACATCACCACATCGAACTGTCGGAGTAAGGATAGTATTGATGACATGGAGAACTGAAGAACAGTCCCATCTCAACACCCAACCTCATAACCCACCTTGCCTTACTTTATCAATCCATCTCATCTCCCCTCTCCCCTCTCCCCTATTCGATGTCCGACTCCCCGCAATCTCACACACTTCGATCAACACAGACTGGAAGCGGTAACTTGGCATGTGATGGCGGGGCAGCCGTAGGGCGTAGTGGGGTCCTTGGCAGCTTATCGATAGCATCGATAGTGGTGCACCGTGACGACATGTACATATTGCGTCCATGATCGAGTATACATTAGTACTTGAGTGCTGGGATAAGGTATATTGAGCTATGTAAGGTCGTGCTTGAGATCGTAGACATAAAGAAGGGTGACAATTCTCCAAGACTTTCTCATCTCCTATCACGATTCTTTGTTGACCATCTCACTATCCACATCATCCTTTCAAACCAATACTCAAAGAGTGGTTACACGACTACGCTTCCGCAATACCACATCACGATTTGAGAAACCCACTCTACTCCCGCTATCAAGGTTCTCGACACATCTAAACCATCATGTCCTCCAACGCCGGAAGCAAAGGCATCATGGGCGCGACGGGGACCGGCGCTGCCTCTGAGCGTAGACGCGTGAGTTCTGTCACATTAGTTCTACCGTGACCATGGCATTCCTTTGCGCACCTCCCCACTATCTCCCCTTCCCCCCTTCCCTCCCATCTCCCCCACCCCTCTCAAAACCCAACACTAACCCCCCGAACCCCAACCCAGTCCTCCGCCTCCTCCGGCAAATTCGCCGGCCTGACAACCCAAAAACGCAACTCCTCGGACGCCATCGCCGAGGCCCGCCGCCAGAGCTTCCACGAGCAGGGCCAGAAGCCTGGGTTCATTGGGCAGATGTGGCATAATTTCACAAAGGGGGGGGGTGGGAAGTGAAGTGAGAATGTATGTGTGTGTGTGTGTGTTGTGTGTGTGTGGGGCTGAGGGGGTTTTTTGGGGGGGAAGTTGGGAGAGTTTTGGGGTTGGAGTTGGGAGGGTGTCATAGATTGGCGTGGCGGGGACAAGCAATGAAAGTGTGGGAGACTGCCAACTGGGGTTAGCTCGTAATTGCTTACTCAGGGCACTCGTCGGTGGGCTCAGGTTTATATTGAAATAGGTACAGTATAATTCAACCCAAACAATTTCCTCAAAAAGCAAACTACCTCCCCCACCTCCTCCACCACCCCTCATCATCCCCCCCCCAACCTTCCCAATCCCCTCCGCACCAAACACCACCCCAACCCTCTCCTATCCCTACCTTATCCATCCATCCATACACCATCCTCACCTCCAACCCCTCCCCCCCCCAATTCCTCGCCAAGAAGCGGATAAAGTTAGTTATTAGAAAACGAACGGATCTTCGTGTCTACTGTAGAGAGGATGAGAGGGGAGGGTGTCGTGGTGGATTGTCAGGAAGGTGGGAAGGGAGAAGAAGGGAGAGGGGGGGGGGGGGTGATATGGGGCTGTATTTGGGATTGATGGGGATGAAGGACGGGATGGTGTTGCTGAGCTGGCTGTCGGTCGGTCGAGGTATCTTGGAATGGCTGGGGAAGAGCTGGCACGTAGGTAACTTTGGAGTAGCATGACAGACGTCCTAGCATGTTCTTGAGAGGTGATCTTGAAGCATTCGAAATGCGTAATTCTAAAAAACATTCAATCGTCTACTCTTTCAGATCCCACACAGCACCGCACTCATCTCCCGCAGTCACCCCTTCGCTCACGCTCTCACTTGACAATCTTGCACACCAAATCCTGTCCGTCCACCGAGTCTCCCTCTTTGACCAGCAACGAGCCAATCTTGCCCGAGTGCGGCGCGCTGATGACCATTTCCTATCCCAGTAATTAGCAATCCATTGCCCGGCAGATCGTACCGAGAGCGAAAACTCACCATCTTCATCGCACTCAACACCGCGACCGGATCCCCCTTCTTGACCTCCCCGCCCTCATGCACCCTCACCTCCACCACAACCCCAGACATCGGCGCGCCAACCTGACTGCTATCGCTGCTGTCCGCCTTTGGCCGGCTGATATTCTCGACGGCAGCCTTGTTATCCGCCACCGAGAGCGATCGAACCTCGCCGTTCATCTCGAAGAAGACTTCTCTCTGGCCCGTCTGCTCCGACAACGGTCCTACGGCCAGAAGCTTGAGGATGAGCACTTTGCCCTTTTCCAATTCGACGTGGAATTCCTCGCCCACTTCGGGGCGGGCGAGGAAGTATCGAGTGGGGAGGACGCTCAAGTCGCCGTACTTGGATGTGAATTTGCGGTAGTCCTCGAAGACTTTAGGGTACATGGCGTAGCTGGCCACATCGCATTCGGAAGCGCTACCGAACTTTTCATTGATGTCCGTTTTAATCTTCTGGAGATCCAACGGCTCCAGAGTCAGACCAGGACGCTTGTCGAGCTTACGGCGTCCTCGGAGGGCATCCGATCGTAATGGCTCGGGGAATCCTCCATACGGCTGGCCCATGAGTCCCTCGAAAAATTCAAGTACAGACCCAGGAAAGTCGAGCTCTTTAGCCTTGGCGCGAACACCTTCTTCGTTGAGTTTGTTGGAAACCATGAACTGAGCCAAGTCGCCGACCACCTTTGAAGTGGGTGTGACCTTGACGATATCACCGAGGAGATCATTTGCTTGCTCGTAAGCCTTCTTAGTTTCAGCCCACTGCGCACCAAGTCCTAGTTGCGACGCTTGGAAGATCAGGTTAGTCAATTGCCCCCCTGGTATCTCGTGCTCGTAGACTTCGGGATCAGGTCCAGTGAGACCAGCTTCAAATGGCGAGTACAGAAGACGTAGCTGAGCCCAGTAAGTATCCAGAGCTCGTATATGGTGCACATTCAGGCCAGGCTCAAGACCAGTGCCTTCGAGTGACGCAAGTAGAGCGCCAACGCTGGGTTGAGAAGTCATTCCAGACATGCTGTCAGTAGCAGTGTCCACAGCGTCAGCGCCTGCCTTGGCACATGCGACATACGTTGCTACGCCCGTACCAGCAGAGTCGTGTGTATGGACATGTATAGGGATATCAGGGTATTTCTTTCGGATAGAACCAATCAGAAGAGTTGCCGCTCTCGGCTTCATAACACCAGCCATGTCCTTGATACCAATCACATGAGTCCCAATTTTCACAATCTTTTCTACCAAGTCCATGTAGTATTCAAGGTTATACTTCTTCTTTGGGTTCAGCATGTCACCACTGTAGCAGACTGTTGCCTCGACAACACCTCCAGCTTGCTGCACGGCTTTTATACCGACCTCGAGCTGGTCAATATCATTAAGGGCATCGAAAATCCGGAAGACATCAACACCATATTTCTTTGCCTGCAGGCAGAAGTGGTAAATGGCATTGTCTGGCAGAGATGAATAAGCGACACCATTGGCGCCTCGAAGTAGCATCTGAAAGGGGATGTTGGGAATGGCTCTCCTCATCTTGCGTAGTCTGTCCCAGGGATCTTCGTAGAGGAAACGCATGGCCACGTCAAAGGTTGCTCCTCCCCAACATTCTAAACTGTACGAATTTGCATAAGCATAGCTTGTCTCTTTCGCAATGTTCAACAAGTCCACTGTTCGAACTCTTGTAGCCAGCAACGACTGATGAGCATCACGCCATGTAGTATCCATAATGAGGCAGCCCTTGATCTCTCGTACAGCTTTCGCATACGCTTCTGGGCCTTCCTTGTCGAGGATATATTTGTACCCAGTCTTGCACGGCTGTGCTAGATCGATAGGCTTCTCGTTCTCATCCAAAAGCACAGGCATGATGATATCGGCCTTGAATTTCGGCTCGCCGATTTGGCCTTTAATGCTGCTACCGTTAACTGCTACGTCCCCAAGGTAGGCCAGCAACTTCTGTGCACGATTTTGGCTCCCAACAAGAGAGAAGAGCTCGGGTGTATCATCGATGAAGGTAGTCCAGCAAGTCCCTGCAATGAAGGTAGGGTGTGTGAGTAGAGATCCCAAGAAAGGAATGTTGGTCTTCACGCCCCGGATTCGGAACTCTACTAGAGCACGAAGCATCTTCCTTCGGACAATCTCGTAAGTCGAGGCAAGACAAGTACATTTGACCAACATCGAGTCGTAATGAGGTGTAATGATGGCGCCAGCGAAACCATTCCCACCATCCAGACGCACGCCGTTGCCGCCAGCAGAACGGTACACCTCAATTTTACCAGTATCTGGAGAGAACCCGTTGGCAGGGTCTTCGGTGGTTATTCTGCACTGGATGGCAAATCCGCGTATAGAGATTCGATCCTGTGTCAGACCAAGCTGCTTTAGAGTCGCACCTGCAGCAATCTGAATCTGAGCCGCAACAAGATCAATGCCAGTGATTTCTTCGGTGATTGTATGCTCAACTTGTATACGGGGGTTAATTTCAATGAAGTAGTATCTGTGTTGCTGATCCACCAAGAATTCAGCGGTACCTGCATTCCGGTAACTAACAGACCTAGCCAATTTGACAGCATCCTCCAGAATCTTGTCCCGAACATCGGTCGGCAAGTTCTTTGCTGGAGCCAGCTCCACAACCTTTTGATGACGACGCTGGACACTGCAATCACGCTCGTAGAGATGGACCACATTACCCTCATTGTCTCCGAGCAACTGCACTTCGATATGCTTCGGCTTGTCCAGGAATCTTTCCACGAACACAGTCCCGTTTCCGAATGCAGACTTCGCCTCTGATGTTGCTCGCTCAAAGGAGTCTTTCAGAGTAGCCTGCTCTCGCACCACTCTCATGCCTCGTCCACCGCCACCAAAAGCAGCCTTGATAATAATCGGAAAGCCATACTCGTCCGTGAACGCCTTGACGTCCTCGAACTTTTCGACAGGCCCTGGGGTGCCAGGGACGACTGGCACGTTCGCTTTCTGGGCCAATACACGAGCAGATACTTTATCACCTAGGGCGTCAATCGTTTCGGGAGTGGGTCCTACAAAGATAAGACCTGCTGCTTCCACGGCTCTTGCAAAACCTGCGTTCTCCGACAGAAATCCATAACCCGGGTGGATCATGTTGACACCATGCTGTTTTGCAATGCTTATAATCTCATCACCGGCCAGATATGCACCAACGGGTGTATATTGGCCTCTTTTACCAATCACATAAGCTTCGTCAGCCTCTAGAAAGCGTAATCTCTCATTAGCAAAGGGCTTTTAGAAAGCAAATCTTTGAGCTGTACTGACTTTGCCTGTGCATGCTGAGGCGGTCCTCATAGCTAATACCATTAGCAAGTACTCAGGGTTTCCCGTAATCGTAAGTGTACCTGAAGACCGCTACGGTTTGTAGAGAAAGCTCGTGGGCCTAGTAGGAAACGTGTATCAGCCTGGGGACTGTCCATCTCAAGAAGCCGTATGGGAGTTCGGCCGAATAGCCGGATTGGACGTGAAACCCTTACTGTTCTAAATATCTATCTCGGCGATTTGTGTAAGCCACTTTCTCTTACGAGCTGCATCAATTGGCCAAGCTTACTCGAATAGCTAGGCACAAGAATCAGCGTGTAGCTTTCTCTATAGTCATTGTCAAGACATCCTTACGAATCTCTCCTCTGTTGGCCACTACCAAGCCCAAGCGGTTCAGCGTCAGCAAGGGGTCCTCATGCAAACGTCCTTCACCGCCTAGTCCGGCCGGGGGGCTGCGCACCCAGTATTTTTTTCAACTCCATAATCGTCGAATTTGCCCTCAGTCTTTGATGTACTGTATGGTCCTTGCCCGAATGCCCAGCATCGAAATGCTCGGCATACTCGTCGTGCGGATCAGGCATGTTGAAGCGTCAAGCTCCGTAGGAGCGGGGAGTACTTGTATGCGAACGAGAATAACAGGGTCAATGGGTGGTGAATGGGCAATTGAGAGGTGCTGGAGCTGTAGGAGGCTCCTGAGTGTTCGATGGAGTAGTACTTATATAAGGGTTCAGAAGTGTCGGGTGATTCAATTGGCAAAAGGAACGAGGGAGGATTTTTGGCTGGCGGGCACGCGGGGGCGGAACTGTTGAGAAGCAAGACCCGAACACCGATCGAGGGATGTTGTTGTTTTTGTGTGATAGAGTAGCGGCGATAAGACCAAAAGATTAGTCCTGCCAATGCCGTGGATCAAAGTCACCGTCTCACAGAAATGTGCACTCTGCACTTCCTCCCTTCAAGCCGCTACATGGTGAGAAAAGAATAGAGAGTACAGTACTCGTACTCTAGTCGACAGCCTGCCAAGGAGCCTTTATGTACTTGATGTGTTCCGTCCCTCCACTAGAGATTGAGCCCAGTCACACACATCATGCACACACGGCTACTTATTGATGCTTGAAGAAGGATCTCCGACATTTCATGCAGTCGCTTCCCAAAACACCATCATTCTGATCCATTCAGTGCTCTTCACGCACGAACGGCTATCAAGCGAAATTCTCTCAACGAACAATCTCCAATCGAACTGACTCGTGTTGAAGCTTGCCAGAATCATCGAACATTCTAGGTTAAAGAATCCATGCTGACAGTCTTTCTGTATGTTCACTTTCAATCTCTGCAGAGAAGTGTCTTCCACTGCTTTCTTTCCGACTTCATTGGATGCATCTGTCTGGCGACCTTCTCGACGGCATTCTCGCTTACTCAATCGTTGACCTACAGAGGGTACTTCTATAACGGAGACAGTGGTCATGCCTCGACCCTCGCATAGACAGAGCTGCGAAGCCAGCTACATGCTAGCCTGGGTCTACTACCCTTCGGCATGACATTGCAACTATCATGAGGCTGTCAGTCAATGTTGAATGACATTGCAGGCACTCTGGATCCTACTCAAGGACTCATGGACATAACTATATTGTACGCTGGCGCACAATCGCCAGTGGTATTATCCATATGGTCAGCCTCAGAAGCCAATGAGACAACAACATTGACAACAGCGTAGATGTGCATGCTCCCTGTTGGATCTCGAAGCAAGGCCGATCACCCAACTTTCGTCCTTCTAATGGGCGCCTTGAGTACATGAAATCTCAAATGGCACCCTGTGGCATGGAGGGTATTGAGTAATGGGCATGTCCTGCACAGCCTGTCTATCTGAAGGCGTATTTCTTGTTCAAGCAGTATAGGAGCTGATGAAACTTGTAGTCAAGTGCTGTTTGGAGTCTCCTCTCTAATTGCAGCACTTTTTCGAAGATTGCGTAGGTGGACTGGCTTGCTTATCAGCTGCGCCAAGGCCACCTCAACGGCGAAAGAAAGGACAGCCACCATTGCCACCTCTACTTCGACAATGGGGCCTTTCAAAATTGGTTCTTTCGCAGACGACATTACAGAAGAGACACAAAACAAACTCAGATATTGCAGGAAACGGGATACTCATTGATCGACGTGCATATTGCGCAGGCGCCTCTGCAAGCAACTGCGTGCTTCGGTTTCGTGGCATTTCATGCAGAGTATACTTCAGAAACGGAAAATCATCCCTTATCTATCCAGACAAATCTTCCCAAATTCAATACCCCCTGACTATCTGACCAACTCAGACTCTAATAACACCACCAACCCAGCCACAACCCATATACAAAAAAGTAGCACAAATACATCCCCCAGCCCCATGAACAACACTTCCACAAACCCCTCAACACCGCCATCTTAACACCCAAAAACCAAAAACTACCTCTCGCCTCCAAAAGTACTCGAACCCCCCACCTAGAAAGTCAAAAAGATAAATCCTCTGACACAGTGCAGCGAATAATACCCTCTAACCAAGTCCGCCAACACCGTCAGAACTTTTAGTGACACTGTGCACCAACTAGTCCTGACTTTCGAACTGTGATGAAAATAATGCTTCTATTTTAATATCCCAACTCACAAACCTATAAAGTTTTCTTTTCTTTTCTTTTCTGTAAGATATTGCAAAACGGGTTCTATCAATGAAAGAGAAGGTGAATATCTAGGAGCAATAGAGAAGGTAGCATGTTTCACTCTTCTAGTTCACTACTCTATCCTCTCAAAAGCTCACCTCCCCTTCTACAAAGCATATCCTACATTCATACCCACAAACACATGGAAAACCCTACCTCACCCCCCCCTTCCCTCCCAAAACACCACGACCAAGCCCGACCCAAAGTACCCACCTTATTCCCGTCCCCACCCTCCCGGAAAACCCCTTTACATATCTACATACCTCGCTCAACGCCACTTGTCTAGCCCAACACGGCGAGGTCAAGATTAGCAGCCACAAACCCCAGTGCCTATCTTGACATCGGCCCTCATTGTCTTAATATACCCGTCTCGCGCTCTCTCTCTCTCTCTCATACGTACGGAGTTCTCAGTGGCTGGCTTCGCTTTCCGCGTCGCTGCTGTTGGTATACAGTAGTATAGAGACTAATGTGGATGGGTCAGTGAAGACGGGAACTCGGGGAGGGAGAGGTATGTACATGCGGGAAGGTCGGGTTGGGGGGTTGCTGGGGTTTGCGATGCGTAGAGGATGAGGGTTCTGTGTGGTATAAGTACATAGCAGTCAATTTCTATTTTATCATATTATGTGTCTGCAAGGCCCGCCCACATGTCAATGCCTCGAGTGAACCTTTCCCACTGTTCTAGTTCTTATATATACAGGTGGATGTTGCCTCATGCCTAAGATACTCAGTATTGTTATGGTTTTGACCTCGGGCCATTTCTTTTGTCTCTCTCAGATATGGATCATGATCACGTTAGTATCTCTCAAGCCTCATCGTCATCAAAGATACCTCACACCTGATTGAAGTATCTGCTATCTATTTTACATATGCTGCAAGCCTGCTAAAACCATCAAATGCTCTGTTCGCATGTAATGCACCTGAGCTGACCCTCGCAAGGCTCAACACAAGCTATTACCAAATGACCCGTATGTCACATCGAAGAGCTGTCATCGCAAAAACACATATTTGAGAGCAATGCGAGAGCCTCATAGACCCGCCCGGTCCCGCCCTGTCCCGCCCTCTTTGCAAGTAGAGAAAACTCTCTTTACACAAAAGCCCCCCCTCCTCCTGTCAAGCATCTAAAATCGATACCCGGTCGGTTGAGGAGTGATGCCGTTCGTCTGTGAGTATGGCACTGGATTGGCCGCTCCTTGCGTGAGCATCAGCCTCGAACCTCCCAAGATTGGTGTATTATCCTCCTCTTTCTGCTCCTTGACCTCACGAGCTTTGCGCTCTTCGTTATCTCTCTTTAGGGTGTCAATCGTAGACGCTTGTTGGCTCATGTAGTTGATCATGAATGGCATGGTGAAGTCTGTCAGACCATGACGCCATGACAGCTCCATGACAACGTGGAGGCGGATAAGATCGTAGCAAGCATAAAGCATGCCGACGTAGCATTCACGACTGCCAATGTCGACGAACTACGCGAGGATTAGCGAGGATATCAGGTTTTTCAAAGGACAAACGTACATAGCGAAGTAAGTCTTCGACGACGTCGCTCTTTTGAGAAATCGCGGCCGTCTCAATTGCATCCTTGAACAACTTGTCTTGCTTGGACAAAGCAATTGATCTCTCCCATCGTTTATTCTTTCGGTAGATGTTAGCAGCAATTTGCCGGAAGAACACTAGCTCATGGTGTTCCAATCGTGAAGCTAAGTCGACCGGGTCGTAATTGTCATAATTCTCAACGGAGTCTCGCAGCGTCTTGTAGTCTTCCTCTTCTATTAGCAAATCATTAATCGCATCGTTAACGGTTCTCTTGTTCTGTGACTGAACGTTGAGCAAGAATGGCTTGATAAGAGGAATATTGTCCGACTTTACAAACATCTTTACCACACGGTTGACGTCAATTCGGGATGTCAGTGTTTGAAGTAAGTCGGTGAGTAATGATGGTTGCTGTTCCAGATAGAAGCTCAAGGCTTTGTAGTAGATTTCGAGATTGGCGACCTTAACGATGATATCCTTGAAAGAATGGTGCTCCCAAGCATCCGCTGCACGCTCCATCATCGCAAGCGCGGCATTGTCCCATTCGTCGTAGTGGCAGTACAAGAAGATGAGCTCAGGCCATAGGTGTGCTTCCTCGCAAGCACGGATCATCTTTGGAATGTTTATTCTGGACCAGAAAAGCTTGAGATGCTCCATCACTCGGTCAGGGTGGTACTTAGAGAGCACAATACCCAGTTCAGTAAACATACCCATATGAGCTCGCTCCATGCCCAGACCGGCTTCCAGCAGGGAAATGAGCTCGTCAACGTAGCCATCGCGCTCGTACTGGCGTACAAGATCTTGCAGCTCTTCAGCATGAACAATAAGGTTCAAACCACAGATCTGCGCCAGACGGAATTCCTTCTTAGCGATACATGCCTCGTTCACTTGCTTCCACACCTTCACGCTGTTGGCCTTGCGGGCGCATTCCACTGCCGCTTGGTACTCTTTCAGGTGAACAAGGGTAGTGGCAAGCTTGGCCCAGTTCGAAATGCTAGAATAGAAGATCTTTGCGGCTTGGTGATAGCCTTCCTCGTAAGCTTTGTCACCCGAAGCTTCGACGTCTGCGACATTGGTGGAACGCAAGAAGTCCTCGAGCTCACTTAGTTGGTTTGTTCGAGCATAACAGAAGGCAAGGGCTGTGTCAATAGGTGGCTCTCGTTGAGATTTTCTCGCCATACGTAGATATTTGATGAGTTCCTCGTCCTTGCCGGCATGGGTTGCAATGTCAATGACTTCATTGTAGTTGCTTGGGTCGTCTGCGCGAATGTAGGAATCGATAGCATCGCTAATACGGAGACCAGTCAATTGAGCCTTAGCAGCCATACTCCATACTTGAGGGAGCTCGACGCGTTCGGCATATTCTTGCGCCCGATCGATACTGACGATGTGCTCCACGAGAACGTTCGTTGCCGCTGTATGGTTATCCTCTTTTTTGTAGACCTCGAAAGCTTCTTCAAAGAGGCCTACCGATATGCACATATTAGCAATCTCTTCCCCATTGTAAGCCGAGAGCTGATGGATGTAGTCCATTAGACGGCCTTTGTCGGCCTTTGCAGCTGTGAGCATCAGGAGGTTCTGCAAACTGCCATTGTCGCTAAATGGAGATGGTTCAAGGATAATCTTCTCCAATAGCTCGATGAGCTCAGCTGGTAAATCGGCTTGCAGGAACGCTGCCACGGCTATAGAGACCTTTTCAGGCTCGGTGGATTCAGGAACCGCTGTCGATATGACTTGATCAACTAATGAACGTCGATGGGTGTTTGTGTCTTTCAGCACGAAAGCCCAGATCTCGCGGTCAGCGCGGTCCAAGAGATATCGAGCTTGGGCCTTGAACATCGAATTTTCATCGGTTATTCTGATGAGATCAACGTCGTTCAAACCTTTCCGGTATGCGATGTAGGCAAGATTAGGGTCCCGTTTCTCGCAATATTTACCAACAACAAGCGTATCGTACATATCATTCTCCTTCAGGAACTTCTCCGGATTATTATTACTGTCAATGTATATCTTCGCAAGCGCATTGTAAACAGCTTGCTGCTGGTTTCCGCTCGCGAGAGTGGCCTCAAGGAAAGGTAGGAGTAGTTTGAGACGGTTGCGTGACTCGACCTCAGAGACCAGGTCATCAATCGGAATAGAAGTAGGATCGACTGACTTCAAGAGGTCCTTAATAACAGACTCATCACAGTCAACGTCGAGTAGGGCGCCAATCACAAAAGGCGCTTTCGCTGGATTGACTCGTTGCACATAGACCTCAATCGATTTGTACTGCTGGTTCTGATAAAGGTAAAGTACTAGATCATGGATGAAATTGTATCGATCGCAGACAATGATAAGTGGCAACTGTTCCGTAAGCTTGGCTTCCTTCAAGAAATTCTTAACTTTCTCTGGGTTGTAGTAATTGCTATCTCGACAGATCCGTTCAACTTCAGTAAATTGACTCATCTTCGTTGCAGCCTCAATGTACTTGAAGTGCACCTCAGGGTCCTCACTCAAATTGACGATGCTACCTAGATAGTAATAAAGACCTTCGGCTGTTCGGTACGTTTCGAAAAGCTCAATCAACCTACTGGGTCCCAACAAGTCCGAGTATTTGGTAGCGATCTGTACAACAGCCTGCAGATTTTGACGGATATTGGCCTTGAGCATCTCGTTCAAGCAGTCCAAGGATTGCTCCAGAGACATCCGGCCAAAGTAGTCTACTAACCATTCTAGTTTGAATTTGTCGGTCCGTACGATGTTTCGCTTGATAGCAGATGGGTCATCAGAATTTTCTAGCGCCCGTTGAAACAGTTGAGCATTCTCGCAAAGCTGTGATATCCGCGCCCTATCGTAGTATGAGAACATCTCGTTGCCCAAGATAGCATCCGCAACTTGGGGAGCGTTGACTAGGTTCATTTCTAAGAGTCGGGTCTGCAGGTGTCCTTGCTCGGGCTTGTTGTCTTTGAGTGCATCTAAAAGGAATGCTGTAGCCGGCTGTACCATATTTTGCGACTGAAAGATGTCAACCACGCGCTCTAAGTCCACCAAAGGTCCATTCTCGTCATTGGCAAGTGCAGTAGCGAATTCGGCGCCCTTTTCGGGGTTCATTCTCACAATGTTTTGTAGAAGCTGTGCAAAGTCTGGGCTGTAACCGCTCTGTTTAGCGAACGGAAGGATCTTGTCGAACTGCCCGGTCTCCGCAAACGCAGCAACAACTTTTTGAGGGGCGTTAGCACGTAAGAAAATGCTCAACGCGAGTTGCGGGTCGTGCAACCGGACAATGTCCCCTAATTCTTCCGAGCACTCCAATTTGTCCTCCCTCAGCCACTTTTCGAGGAGGTGCTTTCGATTCTGTGCTAGAACAGGACGGACAAGCTCAATACTCTCAACCCGGTTGAGGGTACCCTTATCGAGTAAGATGCCGAAGTATTGCAATATCACTGACAATTGCCCTTGGGTTTGGGGGGCGTGCTTGAATCGCTCAATTGTCTGAGGTGTACGCAGAAAGCCACGTGGTGAAGTCGCTGCAATCTTGGCAGCCTCCTGATATTGACCCTGTGCGCAGAGCTGTTCGAATTGTTGTTGGTAGAGGTTATCTGCTCCAGGCAAACCTGCCCTTGAAGCCAATTTTAGAGCCAGTGAACCGTTTGCAGGGTTTTGCAATAAGTACGGTATAATTGTGTTCTCGTCAACACTAACAGATAGCACTTGCCCTTTGCGATTGACCCCAATGATGCCAGAGGATTCGGAATCGGGAGCTGTGGTGAAAATTGTTTCGCTCGAAATGCGGTTCATGAAGATACAAGTGGCTGACTCTAGATCGTAAAGATGAATGAACCCGTATTTCGTCACTAGGTAGATGACGCTGTATTTTTGAGAGACCTGCATGGCCACTGGGAAGTCATTAGTCGCTTCCGGTGGGAAGAAGACCTCCACAGCTTTCTTGGGGAACGTAGGATTTGAGGCCTGGTGATCGATCTCGACCACGTGCAGCTTGGCACCACTTGCTGTCCTTACAGCGAATGTGAAGAGGCGGGTTTCTGCAGGGGCTCCCTCCAGACGGACTGTGCCAAAAGCAGCTGCGTGGGCCTCAATAGCTTGGCTAATTCCGCGCTCTCGAGAGTATAGTTGCATTGCACCCACGACGCGTCCCTGTTGCTGCGAAATGCCTACCACCACCATCCATCTATCATCCTCATTGACACGGTAATTTATGATTTGACAGCCCTGGAAGTCGTGTGATTAACTCCGCTCAACACAGACAGCAGAATGGACTTACGGAAAGATTATTGTTACGCTCGAAAATCTTGATAGGGGCGGTTTCATTGGGGTCAAAAACATTCCAGTGAAATACAGCGGTTTCTGTGACAAGGCCCAAGCTAGTTGGACTAAACCACTTCCAGAAGAGTACATCCTCATTCATCGTAGCAGATTGAAGCTTCAGCTTCTGTGCTAGGTCGAAAATCTGTAGTGTTCGCTGGTTTGCCTTGAGGGCAATGACCTGCTTGGTCCAGTGCATGATGGCACTGTCCGCCTTGATAGGTCTCCGGATGATTTCATTGTTATTCTTGAGGTCGATGATGATGACCTGGGGTTGTTCGGTTTCGCTGAGTCTCTGACGTACGCAGATGAAGTGATCGGATTCTAGAGTCTATGCGAACATTAATTACATAGTGTGGCTATTAGTGAAGGTGCATCAACTCACACATGAATTGAATCCTATCGACGCTGGCTGGCCTGGGTGTCAGCTCAAAATATAGTGTGGACATGGAGAGTTGGTCTGGTAGGATCAAGATCAACATACATCAATCTCTGATTGCGTCAACTGCGCATAGATAGGTTAGCAAGTTTCCCGGTTCCAGCTTTCACAGCAAGAAGAGGCTCAACCTCACCTGTAGAATCTCCGTGAAACGGATAGGAAGAGCTGCCATAGTTGCGGCGATGTTCCTTGACGTTCATCCACCTTCCGCCTGAGCACACTTGGTCCGCAAAACGCGTAGCTTGATGACGAGGTTGAGCCGCTTTACAAGGGAGCGTTGAGTGATAAATAAGGCACCATGTACGCCGACCCGAAGGAGAGATAAGGAGTGGCAGTACGGCAAGGTTGTGTTGGGCCGGTTGTGTTGATGGATATGAAGAGCTCCTGAAATTGAGCTGGCACTGGCTGGATAAAAGTTTCGCCCAAGATTGCGTTTCTAGGTCGCCGTAGCAGGTGCGGCGATCTGTCAATTATCCGCGTATCTGGCGCGGAGCTGTTAACGTTCTTTATTCTTTGTTCTTCACTACCCTAACTCAAGCAGATGAAAATCAGATCTTTCTAAGAGTGACATGGTATTGAATGTATGTATGGAACTAAGATAACAGGCTTGCACTATAACCATGCATTGCAATTCACACAATTCTTGGCCAATCCGTTGCTTGTTTCCAGACGCATGGCCACGACATGTCTCATAATATCTGATGAGCTGCATAAAAACCTTCAATCTGGATTAGTAGGATACACCCCAGCTTCTTAGGTCTGGCGTCGAGCTGGCACACTATGAATCTGTAACTCCTTCCCGACAGTTAAGCATTCAATGTCACTTGTGTGGCTACGTGCAATGTACAAAAGTTGAGCGAGATGCTATCATAGGCCTGAGTAGGAGTCTTCGCAGATCCCGATTCGTGGACCTCGGTTCTTCATGAAGGAGCTTCAACGCTGTGAGTAGTAGGTAAAGATGCTCAGTCGATACTCGGCTCCAGCGTATTGCCCCTGAAGAGGTCTATCAGCTACCCTCATACGTGAACATTTAGCAGCAACAGGCAAACTTACGCAACAATATTCGCCCATCCAATTAGTCGCCAGTGCTTATCGATCCTCCTACTTAGAGCAATCTTCTCTCCAATCTCTGTACATGCGGGACTCGTCAGGCTTAATTTGGCTGCGTCCGCCTTTACGCCCATAACTTTAGCCCCTGTAGCCGTAGATCCGATATTGACCATGAGGACCTCGTTCTTAGCAAGCTTAGCGACTTTTGCTTGCTTTCCATCCGCAGTCTTGACTCCAAGTAGTCGGCGAAGTAGGAAGAAGTTAACTTCAAGCTCCGTGTAGATGGCTGGAAGTTGGCCTTTCAGTCCAAGTACGAATCCGACAAGTCGATCTGCACGGCAAAGTGTTGGATCCACACGAGTCCCGACACCGATCAAGCCACCCGGTACAGCGAATTTGAGATCGTTGTGTTCCGCGAAGAGCGAAACAACTCTGCTGAAGATGGGCCGGCACTTGATCCTCCCCTGTTCGTCCTTAGTGACCAGTCCAGGCCGAATTTCTATCTCGTCCCCTAATTTCAGAACCCCAGTCAAGATACTTCCACCAGCAACGCCACCTTTCAGTTCCTCAATTTCGGCACCCGGCTTGTTGACGTCGAACGAGCGGATGATTATCATATGCGGCGCAGCACCGAAATCTCTGACGGGCACTGGAATCTTGGTAACGAGATACTCGTTGATGGCATCGATATTGTACTTTAGTTGGGCGGAAATAGGAATGATCGGTGACCCATCAGCGACGGTGCCGCGAATGAAGTTGAGAATCGACTGATAGTGCGCCTCTGCACCTTCTTCTCGCATAAGATCGACCTTATTTTGCAGAATTATGATGTGATTGAGCTTCATGATCTCAATGGCTGCCAAGTGTTCAGATGTTTGGGGTTGAGGACATGTTTCGTTACCAGCTATGAGGAGAAGGGCTGCATCCATAACTGCGGCACCCGATAACATTGTACTCATAAGAATATCGTGACCAGGACAATCGACAAAGCTTCGCAGTCAGGGTCAGTATTGGGTCTCGATCGATAAAAGGTGTTAACGTACGAAACATGTCGCAAGAGTCTATATCGACCACCACATCCCTCTCTCTCACATGGTGGATCAACTTCCTTTTCACTCTTAAAGCTTCTATAACACCCCGGTCTTGGACATTCCTCATTGTCACACCTATAAACCTTTGCATTCGCGTAGCCAAGTTTGATCGTAATATTTCTTTCCAGCTCATTCTTGAACCTAACGGTCTGCACACCTGAAATTGCTTTTACCACGGTCGATTTCCCGTGCGCAACGTGCCCGATCGTGCCAATATTTATCGTAGCTTGTCTTGCGATAATCTCTGGGGAAAGTGGGGTCAACGTGGAGACATCAAGGTCGTGGGGGTCTGGTTGTTCTGGAAGCTCTGGTCTCACTATCTCCGGCACTGGGTCTGGTCGTGATGTTTTCTTGAGCGCAGATTTTGGCTTATCAAGAATTTCGTCGTAGTCGATATCATCATTATCGTGGCCGTTGGCAGCTTCAAATGGCGGCGAACCTCCCAGGGATTCGTCATCCGAGGGCATATCACCATTCGTAGCCATACTTACGGTTGATTCGAGATTGTGCCCCGACTATCAAGCTCCTGCTATAGATATGCGTTCTCTTTCCGTCTTGTTTGTGGAATCGATGGTGGGGATCTGACAGGGTGTGCTGTAAGTGTAAGAACGACCCGGAGTATTCGATCTTATGGAAAACCAAGCCTATTGAACCTGTTGGTTACCCTGGGAAGAGAAGAACGATGCTAGTTGCAAGGGAGAATAGAAAGTGAGTCAGCGACATAGATACTTAGGTCCACGAGGAATTATTCACTTTCACCAACTTCTCGTTTAAGTCATACGGGCGCTTGCGAACCCGCTGCCTTAGCGTGGCTACGATTCTAACAGTAACTGATCTCCACAGAGATGTCGAACTGAACAGCTAGACTTATCGTATACTTGGAATCTTGCAAGCACTGACTCGGGGTCTACTGCCGCCACAAGAAGGATATAGATAAATAGAACTGATCAATCTGGAACTTCGATACTCAAAAAGTCACTTGATGCAATAGTTGTCATAGCATTCTTGGCTATCATTTGTTATTCTTTGATCTCTGCACCTGCTGGTGATAGTTTTCGGAAGAGTGCGGATTTAGATGGAGGGTGAGGACAGTCTCCTACAATACTCAGACTACAGTCTTACAAGTTTGACTTCTTACGAAACTGCTCAATCTCCTGCTATGCTTGGAATACATATACTGTTTGGGAGTTGAACCGAATGGGGAAAGATTGCATAACGTATTATTGCTGTGAATATGGCCAATGGTTCAGCTTCTCAAACCTCTGAACATATCAGCTGCGATGCTCCATCTCAATTGATATAAGCATGGTAAATTATACCGGAGATTCCACCTTCGGATCAGTAGGCACGAGTGGGGGGCACTGTATATGACGTTAATGAATGTTGACAACTGGTGGAGCGTCGACACGAGATGTACTCCGGTTAAAATATTATAGGCCACGATTCCCAAATACACAAGGGTGAGAGGGAAGGAGATTTGCAGTCGTGGACGTCCAACATGAAAGGAATGCAAACGCCTAAGGAGGAGATGAGCACGCTAAGAACGATCGTACTCGTAGTTCAATGTGCACTATAGGTGATACTAAGAGGCTTTATTAACCAGAAAGAATTGTGTGAATTAAAAAAATAGAGAGTACAAGGATAGTCGGAAAATCTGAGTGTGGAAGTGCCAAGGTAGATCGAACTGCCAATCTGAGATGTATGCCGAGATATATTTACATTCGATAGTAGTCACAATGCGAGGTCATAATTTTGCAAAGTGGCGATGGTCTTCACAAGATTTTGGACTTCAACTGCTTGTGCTATCATTGCTATCCACTCCAGGATCGTCGTCAATAGGCCTTGGACCGTTAATTTTCGATGTATCCTTCAAATCATTTGGTTCGAACATTACAAATGCCTTGAGGCAAGTTATTCTATTACCTGTCTCGTAGGTTCCCAGTAGCCGACCAACTTGGGGTAAAGACGGCACTTTTAGAGCATTTGCTTCGCTATTGACTTTTGGCAATTTATTCAAGTCACTAGTATGCGATTCATCCAAGTTGGCATTGGCGAACATGAATTGAGCTGGCTCAAGCATCCATAGGCGTATCATACCATCACTGCTGCCAGCCACAATCAGTAAACTGTCCGTAGCGTTCCCGACAGCAGGCAAATTCAAGATTTCAAAATCTTTAATGCGGCCTTTGAAGTCATCCAGGCTGCCTCCAATTTGTCCAATAGGCTGAGCATTTGGGATTGAGGGTTCAGCTTCGTTGTTACCCTTCTCCGCTTCTCCTGTCAACGTCGTAGAATAGAATAATATACGACCGTCTTCTGTGGAAACGGCTAGTATATCAGACGTCCTGCCATCCGCGGCTGGTAGTGACAAATAGCGGAGCTGATGTATCTTTGATAGTGGCGAGGGTAAAATTTTGCATTTCGGTTTGGAGTCCTTGGTTCATCTGTCAGTCTTTGTTCTCAAACAAAATTACAAAGCCTGTGCGATCTACCATGCCGAACACCGCTGCACCTCTTTCAAAGCCTACTACAAATTCTTCGCCAAGACTATTCCACTCCACTTTCCTCCCTTCTCCACTAGCCCATTTTCTCTCACCGATTCCTTGCAGTAGGTCTCGCTCAAAATTCAAAACACCTGCCTTCTTCCCAGTGACTAGGTTCCACAGTCGCATACATTTCTCTCCTTTTCCGACACTCACCATGAGCTTCATACTTGGATGAATCGCAAAATCATTGACACCAGCCGGGGTATCCCCGAGGGCCGCAGTATCCCCGCTTGGACGGCCATGAGCTTTGGGTATCGGTACCTTAATAGTCGATAGTACAGTCCAATCACGCGTGCGGGTCACTGCTATCGTGTTGTCCTCTGCTGCCGAGAGAAGCTTGGAACGAGTAGGGAACTGCAGAGCATTAACACTCGAACTGTGATGTTGGAGAGACCCCAGCTCTCTGTTTCTTGGGTTCTCCATAATTTTGTGGCCTGTCCGAGACGAGGAAGGTGCTGTAGAAAGGTGATATAGGTTTATGATCTGGTCAGAGCTACCGCTTGCAAGTACTATTTTTGCGGGCTGTGTAGTATCTGTGGTAGAAGATGGTTGGGAGAGCGCAAGGCATCGTATGGCTGATGCGTGGGCGTTGAATAGGAATGTGTCGGCAAAGTCCACTGTTCCTCGTTTCTCTGGCAATGTCGCAGTGACGCCATGTAATATCTTCTCGTACGTGCCAACCACTATCTGGATGGTCGTTGATGGGCCGCTCGACACATTCTTCTTAGGTAGCTCTGGTTCTTTTGGCGCCATTTTTGTTTTTGAGTCGCCATTCAGCTCCTTGTAAATGCCATTGGGTGCTATGGTACCATCTGTGAACTCCCTCTTTCTTTTTCCCATTGCGTAATCCAGCAACGCCAAATGGTTGAATTGTGAGCGTTGTGCTGAATGCAAATTCCGAATTGAACGTTGATAAACTAGATACGCGAAATATTCGGTATCCTACACGATTGCGACGATCAAACGCCGCTCCTCACCAACTCACTATCACGAAGTATTTGCGATCGCAAATCTCAACACCACCATCAAAAATCATCTAGTTAAGGGAGCGCAATTACTTGATGAGTTTTAAATAGAAGGCCATCGCTTTCTGGCCAATTTACGAATGTCGCATTCGCGATTCGTCCAATGATCCGATCCAGTATCTTGAGCGACAAGAAAGATGAGCTATCGTAAGTTTAATATTACTGTGGCATGCCCAGCTTATTCTTGAGCTTCTCAAGAGTAAATTGAATCGCTAATAATGATATTACGATGACATTCAGGAAATGCATTCAATTACACGAGTCGCTATTAACTGAACTGTTCCGTGTAACGGTCGGCCTCTCACGAAGCCAAGAACACGACCCCAATGATACAAACCCTCGCAATGATGGCGAGGTCTCATTCCTCGAAGCAAACAAATTATCAAAGTAAGCAAAATTGCTGTTGCTAGAGATGCAATGCTCTGGACAGAATTAATCCTCTGCAGAGGTCGATTTTTTGACCCGTCGACACTTCCTACTCTCGACTTCAACGACATACACCATGCAACCGATTACATAAGTTTGTCGGGTTCGACAGAGACTTCTACCATAACCCAGGAATCTACCGCCGGTATATCGCATGGAAAAGATGGGGGTTCGACCGGCATCAGTCGAGGTGGGAATGAGGTTGGGGGGACGGTCACATCGCTTGACGGGACAAGAAGCTTCACTGTCACATCACCAGCGATCAAATCTCCACTGCAGCTCGTTGATGGGATTGCAGCTGGGTACCCTAACGTCCAGCAATCAGTCCTCGGAGAAGGTCAGGCGGTCGGACCATGGACAGAGACAAAGTCTTTGGGAATCGAGCAGAGTCAGCGTGCCATCCATATAAATCCTTACAGCACAGCCCCAACTACCGGCGCTTCACTCTTTGATTCACCCAAGGACGAACCCCAACAGAATCCATCCGAAGCCGAAGTTAATGTTATCCCTTCCGAGCCGTTACAAGTGTCATCAGAGGGCATTAGCTCTATGCTCACGTCTACGGCCAGAATTTCGCCTTCGGAACGATCGCATTCAGATGTTCATCAATCTGTCCCTCCTTCGAAGGATACTCTCGGAACTCGCTCCAAGGTACCAGAGCGTGGGAGAGCCATAGACGGACAACAGCCAGTACCTGAAGTTAGTGGAGCGTTAACCAATGTAGAAGAAGAAGTCGGCCGTATCCGCGATAATGCAGTCGAGGTTCAGGGCCCGGTACAAAAAGCTGTTAATGTTTCTCAATCGGGCTTTCCCTCAACTCCCAACGAGCAATTGCGACTTGAAGAAGCCCAGTCGTTGCAGCTATCCAAAGCCCCTCCTACAATCGAAAAAGATATTGCAAACGATCAGACCGGATCGCAATCGACACAGCCCTCGGCCAGCATATCTTCTCAATTTGGTCACGATGCGGGCGAAGAGAACACTGTCGTTGGCGTACGGACTTCCTATGATGAAAACAATTTCCGACCAGCTGTGCCCTCAAACGAGCATTTTAGCGAGCACAACAGGCGTGTGGAACGACCATCACTAGGTCTGCGAGACCAAACTCTCCCAGGCATGACTGGAAACCTTTCTAAGGATCTCACGTTCAGCCGACGGCCACCGATGCGTATAGATACAGGGGTACCGCCTGCGACCGATCAAATCAAATCCTTGCCGAGTAAACGCACAACTCCAGGTACGGCAAACCCATACACGTCGTCAGCTGCTGCGACGCCTTGCAAGTCTGGTCCTGCGGCGTCGCAAGCTCAGTCACCGCCTGAGCGAATGACCACGAGAGTATCGTCTGGAGCCCTTCGGCATAAGTCCGTATCAGAGATTCTTGGAGAGACTCCCAAATCTGTCACACATCATGGTGAAAAGGGATCCCTAGAGCGAGCTATGAACGATATCCACAGAGAAGATTATGCTGTGCAGACCCCTAGATCTGCATCATCGACCGCACCCTCTGACTCAGCCGCATTCAAGGTGCGGCTTAATGAGCTGCGGGAGAAGGAGAGGAGCAAGCTTTCCACCATCGTATTCGCTCGTCAGCAGCCCTCTAACCTCTCACGGTACTCTGATTCCATACCTGCCCAGCACTCTGAAGTGATCGACCCTACACTACGGAACAAGGACTACCTTCTGCCCCTGTTCGCCGCGCAAGCAGCTACTCCCCCTCACTCACAGCCCCTACATTCTCTTATTGCGTCCGCTCATAAGACACTCACAACAGCAAACCACTATACAGACTTTCATGAGCAGCAGGATTGCCGGATGCTGAACAAAATATACCAGCTACAGTATTCGAACCGCTGGTCTCTTCGGCAACTCGAAAGAACCGTGGAACCAGATAGGCCGGCCACACATTGGGATGTGCTTCTCAGCCATGTGAAATGGATGCGGACAGACTACAGGGAAGAAAGGAAATGGAAGGTTACTGCCGCCAAGAGCCTGGCGGATGTTTGTGCTTCTTGGGTTGTAAGCTCGCCGGAACGGCGCCGTTCTATGCAAATCAAAGTTCGCACAGCTTCCTCAAAGGCAGGATCAAGGCCATCTTCAGAACTTACACCAGAGCTGATTCCGTCCACGGAAGACGACTCCAGTGATGCCGCCGAGGACGACATTCCGTGCGGTACTTTAGCACAGGGAAGCGCTCCGGCTGCGATCTTCTCTCTGCCTCCCGATATGTTCGTTTTTGGCCTTGAGAAAACTCCTGCCACTGGGAAACTCCTTCAAGAATTGCCACTCTACCAACCCTCTCTGGAAATACAGGATGCGGTACTTCGACGCAACATCTTTTTGCCTGAATCCGCGTGGAGGAAACCTCTCGTACCGATTTCGAAATTTGCAGAAGGTAAGATGATCACCTATGAACAGGGCCCGGCACGCAAACGAAGTCGATATAACTACCAGGACAGTGACGGTTCCGATCAAGGCCGTGATGATGGGATCTACTCTACTCATGTAGATGCTTCAATCACACTCGGACCGGAGCAAGAAGATGTTGCCCTCTTCGACCCAGAGAACAAGCATATACGAGATCGAATACACGCTGGTCACGCTTTCAGGCCCCCATCTGAGCATATAATGCCTTCTCAAAGCTTCTTCGAGTCCCGCCAGCCTTCGCAATGGACTCAAGGAGAAGATGATGAACTTCGAAGACTTGTTCGGGAATATGCCTATAATTGGTCTTTAATATCAAGTTGCTTGTCTTCACCATCTATCTTTTCGTCAGGGGCCGAAAGAAGAACTCCATGGGAATGCTTTGAGCGATGGGTGGGCTTAGAAGGGCTTCCGGCAGAGATGTCGAAAACACAGTATTTTCGAGCCTATCATTCCAGATTGCAAGCGGCGCAAAGGACGCACGAGGCCCAGCAACAAGCGATACAGCAGCATCAAGGCCACAACACACCACACATGCCTATGCGCCGGAGGACCACACAACCATTTCTTGTGGATCGGAGGAAAAACGTTAAGCACCTTCACCTTGTGGATGCAATGCGCAAACTGGCGAAGAAGCGAGAAACTGCAGTACAAAAGCAGCAGCATGGTCCGTAAACCCTGATTCAGAACACGCTGCAATACTTTCAACCTAAATGCTATATTATGCTAATTTCTACACATAGTTGCTAATCTTGCTGCCATGAGGAAAGCCAACGAAGCCGTGCAACCACGGCCTGCCATGCACACACCCCAAGAATTCAGCCGTCTAAAATATGAGCGCGAGTGTAAGATGCAGGAGACAGCCAAAGCGTACCGGCAGCAAATCCTTCAGCACCAGAAGGTAACACTGCCCCTATTCAATAGACTGCACATCTACATCAACCTGCTCTCTATGTATCATGGTCTACTAATTGCCGGATGTTTGCTGACATCTACAAGGCCGCCCTTGCCCAGAAGGCCAACCCACAGCCTGGGCCACCGGGGGGACCCAATATGATGCAGCCTGGACGCAATTCAACATCAGGTGCCACGAACGGTACCAGCCCCCTTTCCAACCCCCCTTTGCCAAACGGTCAATTACCTGGCGGCTCTGGAAATCAACCCAGGCCCCCACCAATGCCGAGGCTCGTGAACGGCGCAACTTCGAATGGCATCCTACCCACCAATGCCCAAGGTATACCACATGCTCCAATGCAACCACACATGCAAATGCAGCCACGCATGCCCCCCCAAATGGGTTCCGACAATATGCGTGTCTACCAAGAAGCCACACGTGTTCAGCAAGAACAGCAGCGTTACCTCCAGCAACGCCAACAGCATCACCCCCAAGCCACACAAGTCGGCAGCTCCGCCTCGCCGAACATGGGCAACCCAAGCCTCATGGCACCCTCCAACTCCGCCGTCCTCGCATCGCTTCAAGGCGGCAGATCGGGCTCTCCCAACGGCGTTCCTCCTCCTCCGTCTGGCTCATCCTCCTCCCCACGCATGACCAACTCTACTACTCAACCCCAACCCCTCTCGTCCGGCATGGTGCCCGCCGTCAACCAAATTTCAAATCATATGAAAGCTCGGCATCCGCAGGCCAGTCCCGAGCAAATCACAAAGATGACCACCGAACATCTGAACCAGTACCGCATGTCCCACGTCCACGCCGCGATGCAAGCTGCTGCCGGCGCCTCGAACGCGTCTGCCGCTGCCGCGAACGCAAACATCGCTGTCCCTGGTGCTTCCTCGGCACTGCCTCAGCAGCAGCAAGCTCTTATGAACGGCAATAGCCCGATGTTGAACCCGCAGCAATACGCGCAGATGATGCGGTTACAACAGTCGAACCAACAGGATAGAAATGGAGTGGGGCCTGGCGTAATGGGCGCTAACGGAGGGAGCAGGAGCGCGACCCCGCAGAACCATAGGAGTGGGAGTGCGCAAGGGGGCGGTGGGCCGAGTCAGAGTCCCAGACCGAGCCAGGCGCAGATGGCTGGAGGGCAGTGATAAACTCCTCCTTTCTCTCTCCTTTTGTCTCCTTTTTTTCATGCAAGACTTTAGAAGGGGGTCACTTTGTATATATTAAATATTTTGAGAAAGCCTAACGGCGAGTCGGGGTTAGGGAGGAAATTCGTTCGAGGCACCAGATTTTCGGTTCTTCACTGATGGGGTCCTCGGGGAAGGAGTAGCTTGTACATAGTTTTATTGAGGAAGCTGGAGGCGTTATAGCTCGTAAGCTTTGGTTGAAATGGAAAGGGGGACGCTGTTATGACCTCATCCAATGCTCTATCTACTCGTAAGCACAACAATGAGCGCGCATCCTCGTGCATGTCACGTTTGTGGTAGAATATAAGTTGATGAACTGATTCTTCGATGGACCATGGAGCCTTAAGAAAGCTACAAGCTGTCGTTGAGGTCTCGATGAGAACTTATGGTCGAAACAACAAGGTGTGAAACACCACATTTCGCCACCTTCCCCTTCCCTGTGGGCTTGACCTGACAAACAGCAAAGACGAGAAGACAATCCGAAGCAGAAAGATTTGCGTGAGCCTGTAATCAACATCTTTAAATCGGGCCACTCTCTATTGTCCTTTGGCCCCTGTTCAGCTTCCAGCGTAATTGAAGCCGCGGCTTCATGAGTTTGAGTCAGTGCAGCCGAAAGTTCTGAAAGACACAAAATCTGGCTTTTTTCTAGAAGATATCGTAGCCGGGAGATGGGGTGTTGGTGCTGGATGCTATGCGGGGCGATCTGTTGGCTTGATTGTTAGGGTGCGTCAAGTGGATCTCCTTGCTTTGTTCGGGCAGATACGAGTCATACAGGATCTGCTCAGACAAACCACTTGACTTCGTCAACCGATTCGAGATCTGATATTCATGGGAAAATCATCTCGCAAGCGGAGTTATGTCCGGACGGGGGTCGCTTAGAACTCGCTTAGAACTTTAGTACCTTATGTACTAAGGTACCTAAGGTACGTAAGGGACCTTGATGACGTCATACATTACATGAACCACCGAAGACATGTGCATGAACATTTAGAGCCCTCCATGTTTCAATAACAATACTCATGATTCGAGGCATTGCGATTCAAAGCTGAATTACCCATTCATTACCACACACACTTATACCGTGACACCACGCTCTCCTCACAATGTCCAATATCTTCGCAGTCCACCGCCGAAAGATTATCTTCGGCGGTGTAGTAGCCGGTTCGTACTGAATCTCTCCATTTCCTACAAACCCTGATCGCCTCAGCCCAGAAAGCGAAATGGAAATAATCTAGCTGACGGAAAATCCACAACAGGCCTCCTTGTCGTCTCACCGTACGCCTCTTTCCCAAACGTGTTCCACACTCCCGGCGTAGCAAATATTGAGGACCGCTACTCCGCCGGCGGTGGTTCCAGGCATCACACCCCCGGCGTAGCTACCAAGAGGAGAGATCCAGACCAGGTGGTGGGGAACACGACGAATACACAGGGGATAGGGAGTCCGAAGTGGCAGGAGCAGATTGGGGACCAAAAACCTGATGTGAGTGCTTCATGTCTGTGATTGAAGAGGAGGGGTGCAATGTTTGGAAGTCGAAGAGGGTGGATTGTGCTGATCGTTGTGCTCAAACAGCCGAGTACGTTTGACAAAAAGTGGAATGAGGCACATTATGGAGCGGAGAAGGGGAAGTAGAAGAAGCACTGGATGAGCAACTGGCCCCAGGCTGTGAATGGCTGCATACATCGGCGTTAATGCATGGTTGAACAAATCTGGAAGTTGGGAAAATTAACAAAAGGGAGTTGCGTTGCTACAGTAATTCAGATATCGGATGGATATAATAAGAATCATAAGATGCCACGAAAAACCTCTATCAAAAGAGATTTTGACTTACCGTTCATCCTGATGCCATGATTCTAATAATACTTTCAAGCGCAATAGCATCGAGAGGCCGTAATATACCATGCTGCACATCATTCATAATGGTTAAACGGCGAATCACCCAAGTGAAGCCTCCATTGTAAGACGGGTGTGCATTGCAGTAGCTTCTTCTCGAAAGAAGCCAATCTACTGCTACCGAAAGCAAAGCCTCCTCACATATTGCCGGAGAAATTGACAACGCTACTTTGTACCCTTCTAGCTCCGATCACCCCGGACAATTCCCTCGAATCGATTCTTAAACCACTTCACTGTCTCGGCTTGGTTGATGCGGTGCGATGCACCAACCTTGGTCTTGCATCGTCGTCGCTTCGCGACACGCTCGCCTGGTCGAGTCCTGTATCCTAGATCAGCATTCTCGTTGCTTTTGAAGAAAATCCAGAGTGACCCACATGCAGCAGTAAAAGTCCATTCCGTAGATACCAATTGCCGGGTCATACTTGATCCCCAGATCAATGTGTTCGCTAATACCGAAACCAAAATTGCCAGTCTCGGAGAAGTTCTTCTTCCGTAATTCGTATTCCTTAACCTTCAGGCCACGCTCAAGGATTTCTTCGGCTTTGGGGCCTCGGACTGTGACGTGGACGGCAATTTTTTCGTTACGACGAATACCGAATGTTCGGACTGTGTAGCGGGCTTTGCCTATAGGTGGGTGCAACATTAGAGGGGCTACTGTGGGATTGTTTTCGGCGAAGGTGGAGACGAACTGTAGACGGGCGTTTGACCACTGAGTTGTTCTAGCACTTTGGCAGCACGAGTGAGTCTATCACCAGATTCGCCGACCGAGATGTTGAGGACGATTTTCTCGATGCGGAGTTCCCGCATGGGGTTTGCGCTCTTGTCTTTACCGGATTCCGCCTGCCAAACATGCCACAGTCAGCTCATGGATCATCACAATCAGCATATCGGTTGTTTCCTGCTCACCATGGTCATAGAGGGTGGTGATTGCTGTGGGATGTCGCGGTGCCGTTACTCTCTTTTAATATCGAGCGAGGTTGTGGGTACTCTCTAGTCTTAGCGAAAACCCTTAGCGTGGCTTTAATTCTAGCTCCAATTGAGCCAGAGCCGCGAAAGACCTTTAACTTCAAGAACACCAGAAGTCGGCGTTCGAGCTTTCACACCGAAAGCAGAAGTCTTAGACTTCATAAAATCTTTGGACATATACTTGGTCGCATCTGCGGCTACTTGAGCAATCATGGCGAACAAGCAGGGAAAGATGGTAAGTTCTGTCCCAGATGAGCCTTCGCGGCGACTCAAGCTTGACTGAGCAGAGAATACTGACGAATTGATGGCAGCAAAATTTGGTAAGCCCTTGACCTCGATGCCCTTGAGTTTCGAGGAATTAGAAATCTGCCGATTGACTGACCTCACGCTCAGATCAACTATCGGATGAGGGTAACTCTGAACGATGGACGACAGATGACTGGGCAAATGCTAGCATTCGATAAGGCAAGGTCAGCGGATGATGGGGATTGTCACTAGCTAATATGGCCACAGCATATGAATCTTGTCCTTGCCGACACTGAGGAATTCCGTCGGGTAAAGCGCAAGCCCACAAAAGGAGCACAATCAGCACCGGGTAGCTCAACGCCAGCACTCGTTGAGTCAGAGGAGAAGCGTACCCTTGGTCTGACCATCGTCCGTGGCACACACATTGTATCATGCTCAGTAGACGGCCCTCCACCAGCCGACCCGTCTGCACGATTAGGCGTAAGTGCACCAGGAGGTGCTGGCACAGCTCCACCAACAATGGCTGCTGGGCCGGGCATAAGTAGGCCAGCTGGGAGAGGCTTACCGGTTGGCCTGAGTGGGCCCGCTGCTGGTGTTGGCGGGCCTGCGCCGCCAGGGGGCTTCCCTGGATTCCCGCCAGGAGGCTTTCCAGGTGGTGGACCACCTGGATTTGCAGGACGCGGAGGGCCACCGGGGGGGCCACGTAAGACTTTCCTCAACATGCTTTCTTCAGAACGCTTACTAATTGTGGGTTTGCAGCTGGATTTGCTCCACCACCCGGCTTTCCTGGGGGTCCACGTAAGTTTCACTATCAAGTTGTTTTTACATTGTTCCATAACGACTGACAAACTTGTAGCTCAAGGATTCCAACCGCCTCCGGGCTTTCAGCCTCCACCTGGGGGAGGTCGAGGATTCCCACCACCTGGTTTCCCTGGTAGATGATCCTTTCATGGCTGGGTAGGGGATGAATGTGTCATGTTCTTAAATCTAAAGATACTTCCATACAACTCAATGGACAATACTGAATGCATAAGAGCGGCTCTTCTGAGTGGGAGTTATTCAAACAGCGGCGTTTGGGAAGGCGGTTTAGTCATATACCACAAAAGCATCCCGCCTGCCTAATCACATAACATACGGAATTTAACTACCTGAATTATGCTGAATCTCCTGCAAAAACATTGGACGACCTAGAATTACAGACGGGTTACTTTGGAACCACAAATTCTCTGACCGAGAAGTGCAAGCACGTGACCCCCCAAGCACATCTCAGCCCTACAAGCAAGCGACTCACCAATCCGCCGACGAACGCCGACCGATACCCGACTCCATCAAACGGACGCTCGGGACTAACCACCTCTTACCTCCACTCTGGACATGGCGGCAGCAATAGGGGCGCTCAATGCGAAGATACGCTCGCAGCCGGTGCTGAACTATGTCTTCTCAACCCGTACGTTTATTTCCGCCCCTCTCCTACACAGTACAGCTGGGCCGGGGCACAGCGATAGCTTTCGAAAAGGGCTAATGTTTATTTTATGAAAACAGATTTCTGGGGCCCAGTCTCCAATTTCGGTATCCCCATCGCCGCAGTCATGGACACGCAAAAGGATCCGGAAATGTGCGTTCTCCCATCGCGTTCCCTATCTTGCATCTGTCTGCCCACCCCGCCCCCACAAAATCCCTCACTTGCTCAATCCACCCCACTGGCTCACTCAACCCCTCCGACCCCTCTCGGTCCTCCGAATACAATTAACCCTTCGATTCCACAAATAGCATCTCCGGCCGCATGACCGGCGCTCTGACGCTCTACTCCGCGACCTTTATGCGCTATGCGTTTGCGGTGACGCCGAGGAACTACCTGCTTTTTGCGTGTCACTTTGTGAATATGGGAGCGCAGATCACGCAGGGGGCGAGGTATTTGTCATACTGGAAGTGAGTTGTGTTTTCTTATGTGAGGGAGGCAGGGATATGTTTCATAAGGATAGGTTCAGCGGAGGAAGAGAAGGCGAAGCGTCACTCATTCCCCACCTCCCCACTTTCCGCTCCACGGCCCCTACGCTCAACCAACCAACCCCCCGCTGACCCATTCGACCCATCACAGCTACGGCGGCCGCGAACAAGCCCTCCAAGAACAGGCAATAGCCAGCGGAGGACAGCTACTGGGCGAGGCGAAGGAGGGCCTGGGGACTGTGGAAGCGAAGGGGCGGGAGGTGATGCGGGAAGGAAGGGAGATGGTGGAGAAGGTTGGGAGGGGGGTGGGGAAGTAAGGGGATAGGGGTTGGGTGGGAGGTGGGAGGTGGGAGGTGGGAAATTGGGGGATATACATCTGCATTGAGAGGTGATTCTAGATGCGCCGGAATATTGCGCCACAGGAATTTTTTAGAGCCATGTCTATTTCGAGTTGTTACACTTTGGGAATGACAACCGCCCATCTCCAAACGCTTCTATCCTCACCACCAACCTCCGAGCCCCCGCCACCAACTTAGCCGTCAGACCACCCACCAAGCCCCGTGCTGTTATTTCCATTCTACAAACGCCCTCTTCCAATCCTCCTTATAGCACATACACCAACATCGGATACAAGTCAGTGACTCCACCCTTTTTAAAATCTCGACAGGACTGCTAGTGCGTTTCAGACATGTCAGAATGAGGGTCTTATGGTTTTTTTTTGGGAGTTAAGAAAAGTGATAGAATGACTTCTTGGGGTAGATAGCCTGATATTGCCTTTCCCCTGCTTACGAAGTAAATAGCAATGTTCGAGTGACAGAGGAAGAGCAGTATTGGCCGACAGGTGAAGATACTGCAGGCCCACCATGAAAGGGTTGGCAGCTGTGTGGAGTCTCGGTTGTGCAGTGATGACTTCTTCCTATGGGCTTCACGCGCTATGTCGTTCGCTCTTGCGCTGCCTGAGCAAACCTGGTTCTTCTTCTCCTCCTCACTCCGCTTCGAGGCACAGCAGCGCGCAAGTGACGAAGGTAAGAGTAAAGTTAGGCCGTTGGATAGAGCTATTGCAATTCGAAATGAGAATATTGTATTTATGCGAAAGCACTTTTGTGTGGAATATCGTTATCCTCTGGGATTCATACTCATCCTCGGAATAAGGTATCTATACTGTTGAGTGTGATATCCTCTTCCTTTGTGATTCACGTATTGCCTTCTTCACTCTTGCTTCTCACTCTTGTTACGTCTTCTCGTGTAAAAGTTCTGTTCGTTTGGCATTCATTTGCCATACTGTCCACTCTTATCTACTGTGCCTGAGCAAGCCGCAGTGATAACGACCAATTCACTTTGCTTTCCCGCCCTCGTTGACTCGATCTCTAGCCAGAAAAGGCTGGGTAGATTGGCACCTAGGTATATAGTAGTCGACGTTTCTCTCCGTTCCTCCACATTGATACCTTTACGGCAGAATACAAGTCCAATCAATCTCCAAAGTCTACTTCGAGACCTTCTATTACTAGATAGAGCCCAGTCGTATACATTGATAATGGAATGCAAAGTCGATGATTATGGGGAGAACCGGAAGAGCTACAGGTCCTCCCAGGTAGAGCTCGGGCCAATTAGTGAATGGACGATGGATGATGGTCAGAACGAGGCCCGTTTTTGGCTTTATGTGATACCAAAAATCAAAGCATCGTCTCTCAAGCTACCAACGCTCCCAGAGAATCCGGATGTTGATGGTGCCAAGTGGATTTTGATGAAAACAGGCACTGAATCCGAAGCGTTGGCGGAGATGCAAAGGATCATCGAAACAAAGTTGAAGCAATCTCGAGATGTCGCCAATATCGTGACAGATCTAGTAGATTGCATAGAGGAACACGACCACAAATGGATATATCTCTCAGGCTTGATCGTCCAGGACAAGTCAATGAAGGTAAAGGGCTTGATCCGGGAAGGACGCTCGGATCTAGCCATACAACAATCTGCGAGAGATCCAACGTTGGCAGATTGCATCGACGCAGACGGACGAAGCTGCACGGAGGTGGCAGCGCGCTTCGGAGACTTGAAAGTCCTAAGAGCATTGCTTGCCCAAGACCCTCTCCGCATCAACAAGAAATCAGCTGATTCACACAATCTCCTGCATCATGCAGCTCGGAGAAACCACCCCAATGTCGACGTGATTGACTTTCTATGTTCACATGAAGTAGGACGTCTTGCGGGGCAAAGAAACCTTGAGGCTATGACCCCACTCCAGATCGCTCTCGTGAGAGGTGTCCTCGAAAACGTGAAGTGCCTTCTTCCTTACACAAAGCTGCACTTGGGGGCACCTAGTTCCGGAAAAGGCAGACCAGCGACATGTACGGCGATCGATTCGCTACGAGGATTTTCTGACGAGCGACTTTGTCATATTCTCAAACTTCTATTAGAAATTGTTCCGGTCGATGCGCAAGACGATCAAGGTTGGACAGCACTTCGCTACGCTGCTGAGTATGGTGAGGAGTGCACTTGGGAGCTTTTACTTAGAGGCTATCGGGCAGACCCTAATATACGCGATTTTCATGGAAGCACAGCGATCACAGGGGCTTGCGAAAAGCTTCCGCTTTCGTATTTGGAAGTGCTGGAGAAAGAATCCCAGACAGTCATAGATTGGTGGTCGATTGATGATGATGGCGACACTCCGTTATCTCTTGCACAAAGGAACAAAGATCCAGAAGTAGTAAAATTTGTGGCGACCAAAACCATAGAGCCGAATGCGTTGGAGGCACTAGAGTTCTTCTGGTATGATCCTGTCATCTGCGCAGACATTCATACCTCCTTGGAAAATTACGATGTTGCGATCATGCTGCTCGAGCAAGCTGGTCCATATGAGGACTGGAAAATGGAAGCTCTGAAATTCCACAAGACTGGGCGACTGAAATTGAAGACCAACGCTCCGGAGGCTGCAGAGGCGCTATTGAAACAATCACTAGCATTGTACGACACGCGCAATCCAAAGTATCATGGTTGTGATTCTTGGACTGTGGCCTGCATTCATACAACCCTGGCAAAAGCATTCATGATGCAGAGTAGGTTCTTAGACGCCCTGGAGTCGATTAACACTGCCCTTAGCACCGAGTGGCGCCCCCATGAGAAGAGGATATTGCTTGGCCTCCAAATCCGAGCCAAGCAAGCAAGCGCTACAGCGAAACACGAGAGGCATATCTAGCAGCCGGGTTTGCAGATATGTCGCTTGCGTCCACGAGGCCATCAGATAACTGAAAAGGTTCATCAGTTTGGTTCTGGGTGTTCAGGTTGACGCCTTTGGGTTTAGTTATTACAACCATCAGACCTAGAAACCACCAACATTTCGAGAGGTCGATATTCTTGATTCGAATATCCAGTGTATATTGCTTGCCCGAATGCTGAAAACAAGTCGAACGTCTATCTGGAGCCTGCGAGCGGTTGGTGCATTTTGTTTTGAGACAACAGATTTCTGTTTAGCTATTTATACTAGCCAAGCCTTATAGTATGAGTACTTCATAGTTGTCTGCAAGGACGATATGTGATTTTCTTCTTGCCGTGAAAGCCAGATCGTACAGTATGAGACGGCTGACTTTCTGACTGAAAAGTGTAGAACGTCCAGTAGGTTAGATGCTATCTGGTTGAGTCTATATAAGGAGGTTCCCAACCATGTCTTGTTGACTGGCGCTTTCGAGGGCCGAGAGATCTCTGTTCATCTTCTCAATAATTCTATGCACAGAACTGGTAATTACCTCATGCGATTTGCCTCTCAGAGTCTCCGCGTCCCAGAAATACCATTCACCACGAAGAGATGGGAGCTCTGCTGCAGATGCTAGATGATTGATCCAGCGAAGATCAGTTATGCTTCTGTTGATACATAATGCTTTACGATGCACAGACATAAAGCTTTCTGACACCCTGGCCAAGAAGTCTCCCTGAGCTCGAAGCTGTTGCAGTATCGCAAGTGGCACATCTTATTTGCCGAGACGACATTCCTTTCAGTTTCCACAAACATGTCGAAATCTCTTGAAGGATTCTCGCACAATCAAGAGAGAACAAAGAATGGACTATTCGGTCTGTTACTCGCAGATGCGGGCATATGCTCACATTCAGTGAGCTCAGGGCTGCCACAACATTTTCCTCGCAAAGTGGTATCTCGTTCTTGATGTAGATGATAGGCCGCCACTGCCGAACTTGGCTGGAAGTAATGGACACATAATGATCTGAATCCCTGCACCGCTCCAAAATCGCTGGAAGTTCCAAACCGTTGGAGCTGACGCCTGTGGGCCGTTAGAAGTAGTCTTTTATAGCTATAATTTGATTAACGTCCAGACTTTTATGCGGGCATATCCACATTCTCCCTTCGCTACCCCGACATTGCACAACGGGCTTCACAAGGGAAAAGCGCGGGTTCGTGGGTTGTAACACAGGCGCTGCAGACCAATATTTCTCCTAGAAATTTGCGGTCTCGGTCAAACCTGTAAAGGAGTTCCAGCCACTCTGAGCGAACCACATCTCGATTGATTGCAAGTTGACTTGATCTGAGGATATGTTTGAGCTTGAAACTACAACTCCGATAGAAAGTCTTGTAAGTGTAACTTAGCGCGAGCACACTGCTTGGCGGTAAAATTTCGGCAATGTGGATGATAAGCTCTGTTGGAAGAGTGCCCAACCTGGAAGTCCACAACAGCCACTTTGTTCGAAGAGCACATGGGAAACCTGCTACGATAGTCAAACCGGAAGAAGTTGACCATTTGCGAAGGAAGTAATATGTATACTAGTACAAGACCGACAAAAAGCCAGAGCACCAGTGGAGTAGTATCTCTTCAGTGTTGTAGATCATGTTTCGTGCTTGAGGTTCAAAATAGACCCAAGAGAAACAATACAGCGATGATTCGACCGGTTCTTAAAAAAATTCCCAGTCACATGCGGTCTGTTCATACAGGGCAAGCTCGGTCTATGTCCGTAGCCATAACATTGGGTTGTCTTACCACATAAGCCAAGTGCTGTCCTTTAAGCCAAATACTATAGCACCATAGCCGCATTGTAAACTGCTAAGTTCATAACTCCATGCGTAAACTCATTACGGGTTGATCATGATACGCTCGATGCTTTCGCCGAGAGCACCAACTTTGCATAGACAGTTCGACATGCAGACCGTCTAACTCAAGTAACCTTCGCGTTGTATCTGGGCCCATCTGTCTCTTGCTACCTGAGCTTCAGCCGAGTTCAATTCTATGTGCTCAATCACTTCAGGTCCTTTCCGTTTCCTATCGCGCATGACATAGAACGCCATAGCGGCATGGCAAGCGTATAAGGAGGCCGAAAGAAGACCAAATGCGACCATTAGGTCCCAGACAGGTCTGCTTGGCCCATCACTTACGCCCCTAAGCCCCTTCGGACATTCAACATTAAGAAAAGCTTGTGTGGTGGATATATTAGAGGTACAGCTGACAAGCCAGAGTAGTGAATTCAGAAGAAAACATATGGCGAGAATGCTAGAGAAAGTGAGCGCCAGGCCGGGTGGGTTTCGACGCGTCAAAAGATGCAGATGTAAAGACGTTGGTGCGTTGAAAAAGGCGATGCCAGGGAGAAGGAGGGTTTGAAAAACCACACCACTACCGTAGATTAGTAAACGAATGAATGGGGGAAGTAGGGCGACTTACACGGAGAGGCTTTTCACTGTCGATAGCCAGGCGGCGCCAATGCCCGCTTGGACCATGCTCAGGATGAGAATGTTGAAGACCAGGAAGGGCGCATAGCCAGTGACACGAGAAGCTTCTGACCAGCGCTTGTCCCCCTTCAAGGAGAAGTCATGGTATTTCAAAGTGCTGACCATGGTTAGATGGATGCTGGAGCTGAAGCTGAAGCTGGAGCTGGAAGAGAGTAGAGCAATCGAAGCATTACGAAGTAAGATCGAAGATGCCTAGAAGATGAGGGGTGGGGGTTATATATAACTAATCAAGGCGCAGCGAGAACTACGAAGTACAGTAATACTCGTACTTTATCCCTTAAGCTGGGTCAATTGCTGCCGAATTGCATGCGGCGCGATTTAGGTTGCACTCAGACGACCATCATATCGCCAAACCTCACAAACCCCTACCCAGTAGAATACGGGTACGAGTATTCGACCCACTGTACAACCTACATTATGAACGACCAGCACTCCAGCAATTAAGGCGGCTTTGGCGGTAGCAATAAGTCAGGTAAGTCAGTAAAGTACGGGCGAAGCTGAACGCATGGTAGGGCCGCAGGACATGTGCAGAACATGTCTGGAGGCGGTCATCAGGCAATGGGAGGACAGCAGTCTGGTAAGGAGTCAGAACAGGAGGACCCCATGGGCAACCAAGTCGAGGTGCTTGTTTGTTGTTCGAACCCTCATTGCACAGTCTTTCCCTATCAAGAAATTCAAGTGAAGTTACATTATGACAGAGCAATGATGAGTATCCTCTGGGGGTAAAAGACGTCAATGAAATGGAAAGCAAAGAGGGAATCCAAGGAGTAATGACGGCGCGATCGACAGGCAAGTTGATCAAGAGGTCAACAAATAATCGTAATGGTTGGAGCAAAAGCTGAAGTTATCGGGATAATTTGAGCTATGGTGGTGACAAAAGGCGAATCTGCTTGTATATTATCAAAGTCATAAATCGTCCACCAGCCTTCACATTCCAATGTTCCATGATTTCATTGCATTTGGAATGATTCTAACAACAGGTGAGTAACCATAAAGCTACTTGAAAGAAGACCTAGCTTCCATGGTACTCAGTCCACGCAATCCGGGGTTGAACATCGCTGACATCGTAAGATTGTTCGTAGATCTCTCGAATGGTGCTCGTAAATATATGGAAGCATCAAGAGTTCGACCTTGGAAGCTGTTAAATGTACAGCCAATCATTGCGGCCCTCCCCACGGAGCGAGAGGGAAGCGCCGCACCCAAGATCAACAGTTGTGACTTTCACTCTCCATTCTACTTGACGATTTCCGTGGGTCATGGAGACTCCCCCTTTGCGGAGGTTAGTCTGCTCGCAGGAACGCTTTTATTGAGAATGTTGGTTTTTGCGTTGTTCATATGGAAAGAAAAGAGGATCTGATGGTGCCGAGGGTTTCGATATTGCGGGTAATTTTGGTTACGGCTAATGGTAAAATTCAGTAATAACCGGTAAAACTGCGTCATTGGCTCTGTGTAAGGTAATCATAGAAATGTCCACAAACATTATGGAACGACAATGCAGCAATTGTTTGTTGCAGGTTGAGAATTGTTGCTGAGATATTGGACACAAAATCAATTGAAGCTGTAGTCCTTTTTTATTCCTTGCGAAGCAACTGTGCATTTTATCTTTTCTTCCATTCCAAATGTCTTCCGGAGGGCAGCAAAAGACTGGTGAGTGAGCCATGGTTGCGCCGGACGTCACCTTGCCTTGGGGAATTGTGGCTGACATGTTTTTTGTCTCCCATCTAGCCATTCTCTCCGTCTACAACAAGACCGGACTACTAGATCTAGCAAAAGGGCTGATCAAGCACAACATACGACTGTTGGCGTCCGGAGGAACTGCAAAATTGATTAGGGAAGCAGGATTCGACGTGGAGTGAGTGCAGATCCAAAATCTTAGTAGGATTGAGGGTAGGTACTGAGATTTGGGGCCGTGGGTAGGGATGTATCAGCTATCACCCATGCGCCAGAAATGCTGTCAGGCAGGGTCAAGACCCTTCATCCTGCAGTCCACGCCGGAATTCTTGCACGAGACCTTGCATCGGACGAAAAGGACCTAGCGGAGCAGAATATCAACAAAGTAGACTATGTGGTCTGTAACCTGTACCCGTTCAAGGACACCATTGCGAAGATAAACGTTACTATCCCAGAGGCTGTGGAGGAAATCGATGTGGGAGGAGTAACACTCATCCGAGCTGCCGCAAAGAACCACTTTAGAGTCACGATCCTGAGCGATCCAGAAGACTATCCCGAATTCTTGCAAGAATTGAGCAAAGGAGAAGTCACCTCAAGGAGTCGGCAACTGTACGCCCTAAAGGCCTTTGAGCACACCGCAGACTACGACGCCGCAATCGCAGACTTCTTCCGCAAAAAGTACGCTGGCGATGGCATCAAACATCTCTCCCTCCGCTACGGGGCAAACCCGCACCAGAAACCCGCGTCTGCATTCGTCAAATCCGGCCAACTTCCTTTCAAAGTCCTCTGCGGCTCCCCCGGCTACATTAATCTCCTAGACTCGCTCAATGCCTGGCCTTTGGTAAAAGAACTGAAAGAAGCCCTTAACCTCCCCGCCGCAGCAAGCTTCAAGCACGTTTCGCCCGCCGGCGCCGCCATCGGTGTGCCCATGAACGACAAAGAACGCCACGTCTGCATGGTCGACGACATCGAGGGCCTCGAGACTTCCGGCCTAGCGCAAGCCTACGCCCGTGCCCGCGGTGCGGACAGGATGTCAAGTTTCGGGGACATCATCGCCCTATCCGACACAGTCGATGTCCCGACCGCCAAAATTATCTCCCGCGAAGTCTCCGACGGCGTCATCGCGCCCGCATATTCGCCCGAAGCTCTAGAGATCCTCTCGAAGAAAAAAGGCGGGAAATACATGATATTGCAAATCGACCCCTCGTACACCCCTCCCCCCACCGAAACCCGCACGGTCCACGGCGTCCAGCTCCAACAGCATCGCAACGACGTCTCCATTGCCCCCGCTTCCACCTTCTCCGCCATCATCACCCCAAAAGACAGCCCCCCGCTTCCCTCTTCCGCCCTCCGCGATCTCGCCGTCGCGACTATCGCGCTCAAATACACGCAGTCGAATTCCGTCTGCTACGCCCTGAACGGGCAAGTTATCGGCCTCGGCGCCGGCCAGCAGAGCCGTATTCACTGCACGAGATTAGCGGGCGACAAGGCGGATAATTGGTGGATGCGGTTTCATGAGCGGGCGCTGGGCCTACGGTGGAAGAAGGGCGCGAAGAGACCGGATAAGAGCAATGCGATTGATATGCTGTGCAGCGGGCAAACGCCCCGATCCGCCATGGAAAAGGAAGACTACGAGCGCAATTTTGAGGAAGTCCCCACTCCATTCACAGCCGAGGAGCGGGATGCATGGCTCAAGCAATTGAAAGACGTTGTCGTGTCCAGCGACGCTTTCGTAAGCCCCCCCTTTCCCCTTTCCCCGTTCCCCCTTCGTACTTCACCTTTCCCAGAATTCTCAAACCTACAATATCTACTACCCCATTGACTAACCAGCCCGAAACACCACCAGTTCCCCTTTACGGACAACATCCACCGCGCCGCCCGCTCCGGCGTGCGGTACATTGCAGCGCCGACGGGGAGTCAGAACGACCGGGCGGTGTTTGATGCGGCGCAGGGCTTGGGGATTACGTTTGTGGAGCAGAGCGTTAGGTTGTTCCATCATTAGATGGAGTGGGTCGAAGGATGGGGGTGGTTGGGGGAACGGGTTTCAAGTGGGAGTGATGAGGATAGGGGATTGATGGAAATGAAGAATGTGAATGTGTTGAGATAGTCAGACTACTCAACTACGTCCCTTCCCAAAACACAATCTATAACAAAGCTTAAGGACCATCGGGGTATTCGGACTATAAATCCTTTCCATCCCATCCTACGAGATGCAGAGCAGCGCAGAGCAGAGATTCCAACCACACAATCGCCGAGGAGTCCCCTACGAGATACTCCCCCTCCTCCCCAGCCCCCCAACCGCCAACCTCCTCCCAATATTCCCAAAACACACACAACTACAAAACAGCACACTCGCAATCCACGTCCCTACCCCAACAATCTCATTACTAACAAACCCCTCATACCCCACTCTTTCATACGACATATTCACCGCAGCCGCAGCGGCGCCGGCATAAGGCGAGGGCGCAGCAGCAGGGGGGGCAGGAACCATGTCCGGGTTCAGGCCGAGGAGGACAGCGGTGCCGGCGATGCCGACGAGGGCGGAGAGTAGGAAGCCTGGTTTGGAACGGTCGACTAGGTACCAGAGCACTGGGTTGACGAGGGCGAGGGTGAGGGAGACTTGGAGGGTGGATTGCCAGGGGAGTTTGCGCTTGAGAGGGAAGGGGTTAGCTGGATATGAACGATGAGGGATGGTTTGAAGGGGGGGGGCCGGGGTGACGGGAAGGCCTTACGATGGCGAATGCAATGCCAATAAATGCGCCTATGCTGCGGACGACGGGGTTCCAGTCTGCACCTAGGTCGCTTCCTGGCGAGGAGAGGGGATTCTCGTCATCTTCGGCGCTGGTTCTGGACTCTTTTGGTTGTTTCTTGGGGACTGTGGTATCCGTGTCTTTGCCCAAAGCCTCGTCCCAGAGTATATCGACCCATGGGAGCAAACTTCCCAGTAGAATACCAGCAACGCCCCAGGATGTCAAATATCGCCACGAGTAGCCCTCAATGCCTTCCATCTTCACCGGTGCCACCTGTTGGGTGTCATGCAGTTGTGTGGTGATAAGCCCGTATGCTACGCCGAAGAAGAAAAGCAGTATTGTCCGCAGCGTAAGTGGCATGACACGGTCGCGATAGATGTGAGGGTGATGGTGGGAGGATGGTGATCTCTGTAGCTTAGGCTGAGGAAATGCACCAATACTGGGTACTTTCAAGTTGTCGGCATTGGTACGTAAGGAGGGTGTCTGAGCACCGGTACCCCAGGGAGTCGCCGGAGCGTTCTCATTACCGTAAGGGGAGTAAATTCCGTAGAGAGTTGAGGAGGTGAGATTGAGGATGGAACGTGTCCTGCTCGCAGTTTTGTCGCCGTCTGCTTCCGCTTCGAGGCGGGAGTAGTCGCTGGAGGTTCGAGAGGGTGTTGGCGGGGCCGAGGAGCCGGTCGAGGTCGGTGTGAGCTGAAAGGAGCGGCGCGGTTCAGGGCGGAGCAACGGTGGGGAGTTCATCATTGCTGGGGATTTACGTGTTGGAAGGTAGGTAGGTAGGTAGGTATATTGCCTGTCTCTCTGGGAGCATATAATTATATGGATATAGCTGTTATCCCCTTCTACCGGAATTGGGGATCATGAATGATGCGATGAAAAAGCTTGAGCTTGCAATGATATATAGTCCAGGTGGGTTGAAGACAGTAGAGAGTATAGAGATAGAGATAGAGAGTGGTCGGTGTAAGTGTTGGGTATTATCGTTCGTATTCGGGATGAGGAGAGGGGGAATGCATGCTTAGTAAGGGTTGAGAGGTACGAGTATTCCGTACAGTACGGAATAGAGACTTCTCCAGCTGGAGAGATTGAAAAAGCTGCTGACAGCGCAAAGTTGTTGGGGCATGTGATGGTCCGCCGTCCCTCCAAGCATAAGCATGTGAAAATGACTGCAACGAAGAATCCCCCCCCTGCAGTTCCTCAACCGCCAAACACCCCCCCCCCGCCAGTTGCTGGAATACAGTAATTCAAAAATTGAATATAAACACTCGAAATGTGAGGTAGGTAGATTGACTTTGTGTGAGACTTCTACTCTGTACAATGTTCGAAAAAGTCCTTGAGCCTTCAGCCCTCCCCACCCACCCTAATCTGTAAGGTTGGAATGTAATCCAAATCGGCCCGTGGGGAACCGTGTGTCCTACAGTAGAGCACGATTCTGTGTACTCCTCCGTGACCGGTTCCTGATTCCCCTATCCTAACCATAATAACCATAGTACCTAATCCTCAATCATCGCATCTTCCTCACTCAAGTCTTCCCCTTCTCCCTCACTGTCTTCCAGTCCACTGTCATCATCTGTCATCTGATCATCATCCCGACTCTCTCCAAGCAGATCCAGATCCAGATCATCCAGACCCTCCTCATGCCTTTCGTCATCCCCGCTCCGGTCCACCCGCGTGCCTTGGTTGTCGCTGTGCTTGAGGCGCTTCCTTGACATACGTTCCGCAGTTTCCTCGTCCTCGCCGTAGCCCTTCGCTTTCCTCTTTCGCCGTCGATAGCCCTTGACGAGCCCCCCTAAAGTCCCTCCCACCTCGTCCCGAGCTAGTCTTCTGATAGCGCGGTCGATTGACTTCTTTTGGCTCAATGCTTCTGCGCCGAAATCTTCCGTCTCGTCTGGATTTGGTAGTAAACCACCAGGACCCCAAGTACGCTCGGCACGCTCATCTTCGGTATCGTAATCGTCTGGTAAGTCCTTGATACGCTTCATCGCAGTAAAACCGAACGAGCTACTTTCTGCTCTCTTTCTTCTACGGGCTATGCTATGTTCCACAGAAATTTGCTGGTGTAGGATATGGTCGATACGCATCTTCCTGTTCATATTCACCGCTTTCTGGTGCGAAGTTTCTGGGCGGGGTCGCCGCTGGCTTGCGTTATTGGGGTTACCCGTATGAAGGACTGGATGGCTTAGGCCGGGTGGTGCCGCAGGTGACAAATTCGGGATATGGTCCATGCGCGTCTTGAAGATTATACGTTGAGGATTCGATGACTCGTGTCTATCTCCTACATGACGTCCAGTGTCATGGCGTATGATAGGAGAAGACTCGTCGATTTTGCCGTTCATAGTAACTTCTTTACCTTCATAGCCATCTTCCATCGGCTTTGACGGCACGACAACCATAGGTGGAGGCGATGGTGTATGATCGGTATCTGAAAGAAGAAGTGGCCCACCTTCATCAACCGTAGAATTTTGGCCTAGGCGTAGATTAGCTTTGTTGGAATAGGAAATTTGCGAACGGAAGAATATATGTGAAAGATGCTTCGGGTTGTCAACTCAACTACCACTATTAATCAAAAGTGTTCAAAGCATAACCGACTTCAGTAGCGCCCGGACCTAGCGGTTATGCTTCAAACACTTTTAACTAGTAGTGGTGAACGTCGCTTGTCTGAATACGTACCCTTTTTGCCTCTCTTCATAGGTGGCCCAACTGTTTCATCTTCTTCCAAGATACGTTTCCTTTCTTGTCTCTTCATCTCCCCGTACGCCTTTTCTGACTCTGTATCCACATTCTCTGCGTTTGCTTGCTCCTCCGTCAGATGTTCGAAAGGAGGAACCTTTAAAGGTAGCCCACCGGTAGCATCTCCATGCTGCCCTCGGCCAAATGGGTTGTTCTCCGCTGCTTGGCCCGAGAAATCACTCTCTAAATAATACCAGATGAGCCAGAGGAAGGCCTTTGCCCTACTCCGACTGCTCAAGGTACCTCGCATGACCAAATCGAAGAAATCTCTTGGCGGAAAGAAGTGGGTTTCCGATATTTTAGGGGCGTACTGGGAGAGCACGAATATGAGATTAACGGGATTGGTTCGAGGAACTGGGAACGCCTTTATTTTTTCGATTGTGCTGGGTTGGTGCATGTCTTCAGAGGCACCTTTGAGTATCGACTTTAGTCGAGGTGCATCCTGCAACTGTTTGTATGCGTTTGGGTCCTGGTGAGCTTGTAAGGAGGGAATGGAATGATATGTTCGAAGTTGAGCACGCATTTCAGGGAAGACTAAGCTCAGTTAGCGGAGTAAATGATTCCGCCCATTCAGGGGTCCCTTACAGTTAAGAGTAGTGTTCATTCTACCAACATTGACTAACAAGCAAACCATTGCCATGTTCAGAGCAGCTGTTCGGTCCGTCGTGAGCTTGTCCTTGAGTATTCTGCTCGTCTTACTGCTTCTGGCCATTGCATCTATATATATGTCCGCAAATGTATAACCCCTCGATCCATCTGAAGCCATTGTAAATACAGGCGTCTTGTCTTCGAAGACGCAACGTAGAAAGGCGAACTGTATGTCTCTTCTCCATAGCGGAATGCCATCTTCCTTCTTTAAATGCCTGATCTTATTTCCTGAGTACACAGAGCCAATGGTGCCATTGGCATTACGTCGAGTGTGCGCGACAGTCATGGTGTGTGAGGGATTGACCTCAGCTGCTCGGGTGTAGGAGTCATTCTGAACGCTGGTTTCGTCCTCCGCCTGTTCTTTCCCCCCCTCTTGTATCCAGATCATTCCGCCCTTCGGCGCAGTACCAGATTTTGTAACCACAGGTGTTCCTGGTGGGCGACGGTATCTTGGTGCAGGTTCTGCAGCAGCAAGTACATGCTGCAAGCTTTGTCTCGGATCTGGTTCGTCGGTCCGGATGGGCGAAGAGATAGAGGCAGCATGCCGCCTTCCTCGAGATTCAACTTCCATTTCAGAGTTGGAGAATACGGGGCTGGACGATTGCGGATCGAACAAAGCGCTGCGCTCTTTGAGTGGCGGACTATGCACGGACTCGAGAGTTGCGGTCATGATCTTTATGGACAATATCCCAACGTCGTCATCCTTGCTGGCAGCTGTTGCACTGTGGCAGGCAAGCTTTTGACCAAGGTTGGGGGGGTAATGGTCATCTGCCGTGACGATACTCCACCTAGAGAAACGACTCTGTGCATAACCATTTGTAGGTCATGTTGGATGGATGCGCTCATCAGGGCCGGATTGACTTGGTGCCGGGATTCCAGATAAAGCATCGTGAGAATCTTGGCCCGAGCGCCGACAATTAGCGTGATTTGAGAGCCTCACGTCGTGGATTACACGGTACACCAGTTTGAGCTCCAAGCAGCAAGGTGCCACAGTCATGTTGCGACGCTCCACGGTCACGGTCACGATCACATCTTGAACAGTTGGGAAGCTAGATAAATGCAAATTTGTATTGCTGATCGAGCTACGAAATCCGATACTGCTTTTTCGGGGGTAATTCCCAAGCCCTAGATCATCGAATCCTATGATTGTCTGGCTTAGCGACATGCTGCCTGCTGTCTATAAGCCTTCACAGGCATCGCCGGCTGCTCAAAGTACGGCTGAGAGCGTTTCCCAAACATCAAACATGACCGTGCGCTCATAACCGAGCAACGCTGGGTATGCCCATCATGAACGCCAATCGCAGATGCCGTCTATCGCTAATAAAGTCGTCAAAACACCCAGCCCTCCGTAGGCTCGAAGGACTTCATCTAGATGTGTTAGACTTAATAAAGGATTATGGTGATCGAAGGCTAGAGGTGTCGCTTTTAGACCGCAAAGCTTAGTTAGAATAAACCAAGCCGAAAGAAAGCACGTTGGATATCGCTCTGAAAGGGATAGAAATCTATGGGGATGCCGTATTGTTCGTTTTTCGCGGATACGCCAGAGACTCGATATGGTGCCACCACGATTGTGGCAAGATGTGCATATGATGAAACGCCCGCATTGGCGACGATGCCAATCTACCAGCTTCCGAGAGCCCTCTTTAATCCCATGAGAGTAAAGTCATGCCGGATGTGTGAGGCCAGTTGCGAACCCGGGTATAAGCCGACAAGATCTAAGATATGCAAATCGACGAGAGCGCCTTCCTTGCCGCATGAAGACGATCACGAAGGCCAGAACGAGGTCCTAGAAGTCCGAGAGCGAATTGTTTGATAGGCCGTCGAAGATGAGTGAAAATGAATTTATTGAAATGCGACCTGGAGAACTTGAAGAATTGCAAGGCTGAGGGAAGAATGTGTAAGTGGGATTCGTGAGGTTGTGTCTGACTCGGCAGAACAGGATACCTGGTGTTGTCGGTGTGGAAGAATTGCTTTCGGTATATGAAGCTCCATCAAAGCCATATCGATGAAGCTTCAAGACATTCACCACCAGGAAGATTGGCCTCCGGGTCCAGATGGATTGCCATAACTGCCCCCGAAGCCTCCTCCATAGCCTCCACCGCCTCCATAAGCTGGAGCGGCACCACCATAGCCGCCTGTGACTAGTTAGCGGTGAAGAGCAAAAGGCGTTAATGGGTATCTTACCGCCATAGCCGCCGGCTGGAGGGCCACCAAACCCACCTCCACCATATCCAGAACCACCCATACCGCCTCCACCCATCTTACGGAAGTCACGAGTGGTACTACTGCCACGCCCACGGCCTCCACCTCCGGAACGGCCACCACGTCCACTGCTGCCGCCAAAGCCGGCACCTTCACGTGCGACGTTCTCCAAGAAGGGGGGAACTTCCTGGTGGGCCTCCTTAAGAAGCTCAAGAAGATCTCGAACAATGCCGCGATTGCCACGATTGAAGAACGCAGTCGACATGCCAGTGTTGCCAGCACGTCCAGTACGACCAATGCGGTGCACGTAGTCATCAATATCAGTTGGGAGATCATAGTTGACAACATGGGTGACATTGGGGATATCCAAACCTCGAGCAGCGACCGCAGTAGCGACCAAGATAGGGCAGCGCCCGTTACGGAACATTTCGAGAGCACGCTCGCGCTCACGCTGCGTGCGGTCACCATGAATCGATGTCGCGGGGAAAGACTGATTAATGAGAAAGTCTGACAGCGAATCAGCCATTCGCTTAGTCTCGACGAAGATCAAAGTAAGGCCAGCTCCATGAGTGTGAAGGATGTCAAGTAGGACTGAACGTTTATCGGGGTCCTCAACGTATTCGACTTTCTGTGTAATGTTCTCGGAAGTTGAGCCTACACGACCGACCGAAAGGAAAACGTAGTCCTTAAGGAAGTCTCTAGCGAGCATCTGAATGTCACGGGGGAACGTAGCCGAAAACATGAGGGTTTGACGACCTTGAACACCGGGCATATCTTCTCCTTCGACGATACGACGAATCTGCGGCTCAAAACCCATGTCCAACATACGATCTGCTTCGTCGAGAACCAGGTATTTAATGTTCGCAAGAGAAATACGACCACGCTCAATAAGATCGACAAGACGACCTGGCGTAGCAACAAGAAGATCACATCCTCGCTCCATGGAACGTAGCTGAGATCCGATGTCGGCTCCTCCATAAACCACGCAAGGGCGGACCCAGGACCGATAAGCGAATTTTCGAGCCTCGTCATAAATCTGAGACACCAATTCACGAGTGGGAGCCAAGATTAAGGATGTAGGTAAGGCTTTCCGCGAACGATAACCCATACCACTAGCTCCCTGTGAAGCCACGCTCGACGGGCCGTTGATGAAGGCCTGAGATAGTATGGGGAAAAGAAAGCCACCAGTCTTGCCAGAACCAGTCTGAGCACAAGCCATCAAATCTCGACCACCCATAACAATAGGAATGGAATATTTTTGCACGGGTGTTGGCGTCTTATAACTAGCAAGCTTGATATTCGAGAGTAGGTGATCGTCTAAAGGAGGGTTGGTAAACTGTAAAACGGGATCAGGGGTGTCGTGGCCAGATGCTTCGACGGGTATGTCATCGTAGTTGGAGAAATTGATTCCGGTTTGCAGCTTTGTGGGATCGTTAGGGACACCAAAAAGCTCACGCTCAACACGTGGGTTAGCTGGCCCTGGTATATGTTTGCCGTCTCTCCATTGACCATCACCAGATCCACGGGCAGATCCGCCACCGCCCCCACCGTATGAGCTGGAACCTCCACGGGAGCCGTAAGCATTCGGGTCAAATCGAGGTGCGCTGCTGTTATCCCATCCACCAGGAGCAGCTGGCGCTCCATACCCTCCAGTACGTGGAGTAAAGTTTGGTGCGTTGGCCCAGTTGGGAGGAGCCCCTGGTCCGTTTCTAGCATCGCTTGATAGTAATACTTGATTAGTCTAAAGGAAGAGGGCGTCAAAGCAAGACGAATAAGGCGGTAACATACCTGGCTGGCCCGCTCCACACGCTGCTGTTAAGGTCACCATTCATGTGAGGTGGTGGGGGTCCATCCATTGATGGTGGGGGTCCCTGGCTGACACCACGCATGTGAGGTGGAATGTACGTCGAACGACCGGAAATGCCGTTTGTAGCGGCATGCTGGGAATCAGCTAGAGACAGGCCGTTCATATTAAGCTGATCTGCCATGATGCTTCGTGTGCACGATAGATTGCTATAATTTGAAATAAGGTGATCCGCTACATGAATTCTTAGCTTCAACTGATAAGAACCTGGTGACTACCCCTCGAGACAACACACCGGAAGATGATCACTCACATTTGCCTTGTTAACGTCTAAGGAGATTCTGCAAGCTTTGGAAAGCTCAAGTAGAATTCTAATAGTGGTGAGACCTTGAAAAGACGAAGGGAAGTGCCGGAGTGTGGTGAAAGTTGACGGATCAGATCCTCCTTGCTTATTCGAAGCGAAGAAAGAAAAGGAATGTGATACCGGTGTTGAACTACGCTCAAACGCAAGAGGAGTCTAGACGTGTCGATATGTGTCACGAATATGGTAACGTAGGTGGGAGGTGTCGAGGTGCAAGAAGTTTTCTTGAGGGCAAAAATTATTGTCTTAAGATTTCTACGCTTAGCAAGCGAATCCGCGCTAATTCTCAGCCTTATCAAGATTCCTTCAACTGGACCCTGATAAGGCAGTCACGGATGTGATTCACTTCACCTCATTCGGGATACCTTAGAGATTATGCGTCCGTACGAATCAACATAACTCAAAGCGACGACGTCACACGGTTGAAAGATAATCAATGTTGCTGTTACTTAGAACGGACGATATCAGGAAGGCGGAAAGTTGAAACACAAATATAACACCTGCTCTCAAGCCAGGCTCTTCTCTCCTGCAATACTGCTTTTCCGAGTCTTGGTAAAGTATGCAACAGCCCCACAGATGATCCCAAAGAATATCAGCTTTTGCATCAAACTCAACCCAAGACTATCCGCCGATTGGGTAACCTCAACCTCTGTTTGTTCTGGCTGCTTCAAAGCTTGAGGTAATGTTATGTCCAACTCGTCGCCTTCGATTGCTGGGAGTGCCGATCCGATGAGTTCTTGATAGAGGAACGGAAGCATCAGCAATTCCAGAGCATTACGACGGATATGTAAGAGGTAGAGAAAGCTAATCTAGAGTTCCGCGTGGGTACCTTCTTCTGGTACTTCCAACTCTCCGCTCTTTGCAATCTTGACAGGCTTTGTGGGCTTGTCTTCTGAGCCCTTTGGCACATTCTCGATCTTCTCGACAATGTCGTAGCCTTCCAAGACTTCTCCGAACACGACATGTTTACCATCAAGCCATCTGTATTCGATTGTTAGAGAGGTTTTTCAGGTTTTAGAAGGCTAAGCGAGCTTACGAAGTGATGGCGGTGGTAATAAAGAACTGAGATCCGTTGGTGTCCTTTCCAGAGTTCGCCATGCTAAGCATACCGGTCTTGGTATGCTTCAACTTGAAGTTCTCGTCGGGGAACTTAGCCCCGTAGATGGACTTCCCACCAGTTCCTAAACAAGTATCAGCATACCCCAGGTTTCATGCAGGAAACGTTGTGTTTAACCGTCGCCATTGGTGAAGTCACCACCCTGAATCATAAATTGCTTGATGACTCTGTGGAAAGCCGAGCCCTCAAATCCGAAGCCCTTCTCGCCAGTAGCGAGAGCACGGAAGTTCTCCGCAGTCTTGGGCACAGTTTTTCCATACAATCCCATGACAACCCTGCCGAGTGGTTCATCTCCATGAGTGATGTCGAAATAGACCTAGTAACAGCTCCATCAGCATGCTGAATTATGAGCGGATGTGATTCTCAAAAATACCTTGTGGGTAATCTTAGGCCCTTTAGCTGCTTGGGATGTTTGAGCAAGGAAAAGGAAGGCGGCAGTCAGAATAAGCAGCACAGAAATGACTGCTCGCTGGAGGTTTGCCATGTTGAAGAATGTTCAATGGCCGAGTAGATCTGTACTTAAGGATGGTGGTCGAGAGTTCCCCAAGAGGTGTCCTTCAGCTGCCGAAACGCGCTAGCGACGGAACGGATCATCCAGGGTCGATATCCTTTTATGCGATTTCAAACTTCTGTGTGATCAACTCATCTTACACTGATCACAACCCCGCAAAAGCTCATAAGGAGCCATAATGGTACTGCTATTTCAAGAGATTGGATAACCAAGCTGTCATTGACCCTTCATAGGTCTTCATCCTAGGGAACAACTTCCCCGAATCCCTTCTTGTCAAGGTAGCTCCCATCTTTTTCCCTCACCGACCGTCTTCCTCTTTCTACTTACTATAAACTCTGACTCCTTATCCTAATCTCCCTCTTCTCGGTCCCGCATCCACCTCTTTCCCCTCACCTCCTTCCTCTCTCCCTGTTCCCCCTGACCACCTCCCAGAAATCCCTCCAATCCTTCTTCGGCATCGGCCCCATCCACTCCAAGCGCATTCTCTCCAAACTCTACATCCACCCCACCGCGCGCCTCTCTGCCATTTCCCCCTCCAAAGTCCTCGACCTAACCGCCGAACTGTCGAGTATGAAGATCGAAAACGATTTGCGGAGGGAGATTCGCGATAATATTGCTAGGTTGAGGGACATGGGGAGCTATCGCGGGAGGAGGCATGCGATGGGGATGCCGGTTAGAGGGCAGAGGACTAGGACGCAGGTGAGTTTGGTGTTTTGTTTTGGTTAGTGGGGGTTTGAGAGACTGATGGGTTGGATTGCAGACGGCGACGGCGAATAAATTGAACCGGATTGATCGATTTCGTTCGCTGTCTTAGGGGCGTAGGATAGTAGCAGATGGGGCATAGTAAGAGCATAAGGGGTATCGGCGTTGGAGGCGTCAGAAGTTCAGCGTGTACAGACTTGGGCATCATACTCACAGCGACAGCATTTGACCGCAAAGAGCACCGTCCACAGGAAGTCTCCCAAAGAATCATATGGACTCAAATATCAATTTGTCAACGTTTGCTTCTCGCTCATACGCACCACGCCCTTCCCCCGATTAACCTGCACCCTCCGATCCTCCCCCGCACTCACAACCCCCACACCCTCGTCCCAACACACCCCAAACACCTTCACCCCCTCACCTCCCACCCTCCTCCTCTCCCCCTTGACGCTCTCCCGTTCAATGACAAACAAACTCTCCCCGACCCGACCATCCTTCTCGCTCTTCGAAGACCGGACGTCCCAAACCCTGCATGTCCCGTCGTGACTCCCACTGACTAAGCCGTAGCTGCTCTCTGGATCTGCGGCTAAACTCACCACCGCGTTTGTGTGACCCCGGAGCGTCAATGCGGTGATGGTCGTGGCGGAGGCGCGGGGATCGATGAGGGTGATGTGGCGGGCTGAGGTGCCTGCGGCGAGGAGGTTGAGGGAGGGGAGAGCGGTTAGGGAGAGCAGGGAGTGGGAGGTTAGGCGGGTGTCGACGGGGGTGCTGGTAGGCAGATCCCAGGTTTTGAGGCTGTGGTCCCAGGAGGAGGAATATGCGACTGTGGGGTCGTTCGGCGCAAATATTGTGGCGGAGACGGGGGCAGAGTGGGATTTGAGGAGGGAGAGGGGACCGCGTTGGGGCGTCGATGTTGCAGGTCCGGTTTTTCGGCGTTTTGAGCTCCGGGACGTGGAGGAGGGGATAAGGGATGCTGGTGCGGAAGGGGCGTCGGACTTCTTGGTGGACCAAAGGCCCAGGGAGTGGTCTGCAGAGGCGGAGAGGATACGGTTGGAGGGTGCGTGGACGGCGAGGGAGTCAATGGAGGCTTTGTGGCCAAAGAGCTCGAGGTGGGCGGTCAGTGAGGCGGAGAAGGAGGAGGGGTCTTCGGAATATTTCCAGAGATGGATTGTGCGGTCCAGGCTTGAGGATGCGATTTGAAAGGGAGAGATGAATTTTGCGGATTTTACTGTAGATGTGTGGCCGCCGCTGCTTGCGGGGGATGAGGTTGCTAGGACTTCAGAGGACAGGTTCCATACACGCAGGAGTCCATCATAACTTCCGGAGAGTATTCTTTCTTGTCCAGGGAGTTGCTTTCCCGCACTGCCTGCCCGTCGTCCTGCGGGCGATGTGCTAGAGAGGACGTCCACTGAGCTTACCCAGTCATCATGTTTAAAAGATGCTAGATAGAGGGGCGGTATTATGGCGCGCACATATTCGACAGTGAGCGTTGTCTCAGACGAGATGCCGTTTGATGTGAGGTATTCATCTATCGAAGTTCGAAGGAATGTACCATTGATGAGAAATTCGAAGGGTATGGGCTTCTCGGTTTCAAGGAGGGTATTGACGAGAGTCGAGAGAGCATAACGACGTAGATCTATCCTACTATCAGCGCTGCTCTCTGCTTCTGAAATTTGGCTTTTGGATTACGTGTGTTTACGAGAATCGGGCCTGTCTTTTCAGGCAATGAGATGTCGGCATTGCGGGTTGTCAACTGTAGCTTAACCTGCCTTGGGTTCGGTTGGAAATCACTCGGGCTGGCGGATGAGACGAATGTTTCCGTCGCCATTTTTTTGATATATCAGATTGGAAATTGTCGGGACCTGGATGTTGCAGCCAGGGAATTGTTACGTTGGCCGAATCGGCATTGTTGAAGCAAAATCCGTGATTAGGGTTTCGAGGCCTTGGGTCCTCACTCCTCAGACGTGTAAATTCAACTAAGCCCCTTTGGGTTAGCTACCTTGCTTACATGTGTTACCCGTAGGTACCTTAGTCATCCAGAGGGTCGCTAACCCAAAGAGGCTTAGGGAAAGTGGTTAACCCGAAGGGGCTTAGCTACGGAAACACGTCTGAGGTCCTCACTCCTGAGGCAACCCATGGGTGCTTAATAGTATAACAAATATGAATAACAGATAATCTCTATATTACGGAATTGGGGAGCCGATTTGCCACCTCCGTCGTAGGCAGCTTTGACTGTACTGTATTACCTACCTACCTGTGCATGGGGGCCATGTGTACCACGGGAAAAGGCTTGCGCCCGATTAGTTCAAGAAGCAGATAACGTACCCCAGGTTTTAGCCTGCTCTTACTACGTACCTTGCTAATGTATGAGAGGTCGGGGTTGTCGTTTGGGGGGCCAAAGCACTGCCATTCAGGTACCATCAAGTCCTTCCTCCATTATCCATAGCGACTGGATCAAGTGTGTTCAGTGTTTAGGCCAACCGACCACTTGCAATATTACTACTTAGGCCGGTCCACCGAGTGCCTCCTTGTGCCTTGCACTTCACACGCCATGGCGCCCCCCCCAGCTACGGAGACTCAGCTATTGTTTTAACTGAACGTCAAAGCGCCATTTCACTGTAATCTTGGGGCTTTGCTCCGAGAAGTAAACACCCACTTTGATTTGGTCAAGCGGCGCGGCGGACGGGTGTGCTCGTGCCAGTACGAGCCTCGGGCAGTCGTGACAGAGGCCAGATGGAAAACCGAGTATGCTGTATCGCTATCGAAACAAACTGCCAGTTCCTCGCAATGCATCGCTAATGAAGCAGACTACCAGTAAGAATATATCAAGTCACAACCCGTCTAGGAACGCCGAACCCCAACGTCGCTCATCGGTCACAATAGCCCGGCTCCTTGACGGATCCACCAGCCCAGCTCTTCACAGTGAGCGTAGTGGTATACACCATTCCCACAACTCCAAAGGTACACAGCAAGATGTCCGCCACCCGCTGCCTCCGGGTTGCCGCCACCGCCTTGAAATGAAGGAGGGGCTACACAAAGGATTAGCAAGGGGCGGAACAGCGTACAAAGTAAGTACCACCCACCGGGTATACGTAGACGAGAGGTACGCAGGCAAAGCTACCCACGATCGCTACGAATTTGTCGAGGTCCCCGGCTCCACCCCAAGCAATCAACGCACATACCATGACCAGGATGAAGCGAAAGATATTCTTCTTCCATTTGATATACGGATTGTATTTTCCACTACGGCTGAATATTTCATTTTCCATGATTCGGATCGCTGGGAACAGCTGAAGCGGGGTCGAAAGTAGAATAGCTAGAGAGTAGAGAAATTGCACGGCATTAACAAACTTGTCATCTTGTGGTAAATTCAGTAGTATCACCGTTTTCGTTGCCGATCCAAACGCAGCGTAAGACATAGCGCCCATTCCGACAAAGATGGCAGTAATCCCAATCATGACACCGCCGAGTACTGATGGGAACTTGGAAGGCTGCATCATTGATTCCTGTATTGGGATAATGAGACCAACGCCCTCAAAAGTGAAGATGGCTGTACCAATGAACAGAGTCCAATCCCGAGGGTTAAAGTTGGCGATGTCGGAGATTCCGTTGTTGGCAAGAGTACTGATGTCGTAGTAGCTGAGATAGAGGAGGCCAGCAAGGATAAAAGCATCCGCAATCAAGGCTGTCACGCCGAGTTTGCTGATATCTCGGATCAGAGAAAGCGGCAAGAAGATGATAAGCTGCATCAGTACCATAAACTCGATGTCTATCCAAGTTCTGCACTCGGAAATCGCAACAACGAATGCTTGCAAATTCTTGGAGGTGAAGACAATATAGGCAGAGACAAATCCGATCTGGCTGAGAGCAACGGATGATAGGATCAAAGCACGCATGTATTTGCCATATAAAATCCCGCCCATGTCTCCAAACGATCCTTCAACTTTCAGGCGAGTATTGACAAGGAGGATGAAGCAATAATAGCTTAGTGCTGCTATTCCGAGTAATACAACGTTGCTGAATAGCATACCACCGTTCAGGTATGCTTTGGGCAAGAAAAGCACACCCGTCCCAACGAATGACTTGAGTAACAACAGAGCAGCCCCGGTAGCACTATTCGTACCAGTAGTGCCTCGCTCTTTGTGTTTTCGTTTCCGACGTCCTGGTGTGCCCGGTGTCAACAGAGCGCTGTCCTCACCAGGTTCGCGGTCCTCTCCATCGCCCTCGTCAGAACCAAAGAACTCGGCATCTTCGTATGTATCTGAAGAGAAGTATTCGTTTGGTCCAAGAGCCTCGTCATCATCCTCGAGATCCTCCCCAGCAAAGTGACCGTAAATGGTAAGAAATTCAATGAAGTTCTTAGCAATGAAGCGAGGCTGCCGCCTTCCATGACCAGCTCTCCCCAGGACGTCAGATTGTCCCCCTCGTAATGGCGATGGGCTTGGAGCCTTTCGCCGAAGGTAATCTCTCCGGAACCCACCGGGTACCTTGATAGAATTAATGTCGAGAACAGAACTTTCTGGTTGCGGACGAGATACGTGATAGCTTTGACTACGTTTGAAGCGTCCTCCATGTCGCTGAGACTCGGCATCCTCGGTCCACTTATAGACCTGGCGGGTAATGTCGCCGCCTTGCAACTGTAGACTCGAAAACTCGTCGTCACCAAGCCCTGTTGTGTTGCTGTTATGTATCCCATGGCCTAGACTGGCCTCAGAGGATTTGTTCTGTAGTGAAATATGAGTTCGTTCGGAACTCGCATCGCGGCTGTCAAGGTTTGATGGTTGTACTAAATGCCTCTTCACGACTTCTGGATCCTCATTCGGCGCAGGTGGGGCCCAGTCATGCGCACCCTGTACAGATCGTGTGTCCAGAGACCCGTAAGTACTTTGATTTCCACTGTCTTGTAAAGCTGCCCCTGCTGCAGCCGGCGCCAAGGGCTGAAAAGAAGGTGTCTCCAATCTCGGTGGAGTCCCAAATCTTGGCGGGCTTCTTCCCAAAGACCCTTGTAATGCCGCTGCAAGAGCCGAATGGCCTGGCCCCGGGAGTGAATTGGAGCCTTCGGCCCCTGCGAGAGGCGTTTGATTTCCTGTGCCGAGCTGACGAGGGGTTGGGACCTGAGGAACAGGTGGAGCAGCAACTGTGCCACTTGAGGCAGCTGGCGATGACGCTAGACGGCCGGTCGATGTAGCTCGAGAAACAGGTTCCACTGCTGGCGATCGGCCTCTGGAATTCTCAAGTGAAGAGGAGCTGGGCACCAGACGTGGCCTGGCAGGAGATGAGGTATGGCGTTGACCCGACATGGGATGTTATCGTATTCGAGGATTGGCTTCACTAGAGTAATGATAATGCTACGATTGAATGAAAGCTATGAGCCTTCAGCGTCACCGGCATTCCATTGTCGTTCTCCGCTCTCCTTGCGGTGCAAACAGAGGATGGATCACGCGAGATAAGAGGTGTCAGCGTGACCTGGTCCGGCGAATCGAAAGTCGAGAGAGGGTGTTAGCTTGGAGATAATAGATTGTAATTGCTATGTCAAAGTACACGAAACAGCGTATTACAGTAGTAAAGATCGTTGTAGGACATAGACACCTTGAAGAAGGAATGGACAGGAGCGAAACAACATTTATCGCCGAACTAGCGGATGCGGCTTTAACGGATTTAGTTCATCGAAATTGGGTGCTTGTCTCTACTGTGTCGTCGCCGTCCCAAGCCAGCTTCAATGACATGCTCTCCTGTTGGTAGCATGTCACAGCTCAACTGTTTTTTAGATGTTGGAAGCAAGGAGCTGATTTCCCGGTCTGGGTAACAGTACGAAAAAGTCGACTTCAACCACAGACAATCTACTGAAGCCATGCCTGGTTAGGCAGAAACAACCTTGTAGGAATCCCCTAAGAAGGTTGAGATTGTTACTCATAATTCTTGCCACCGACGAAATGGCGACTTCTCCAAGTCGAGAGCAAGCGCTACCACAGCATTCAGGTGTTTCCGAAAACTCATACGAACCTCAGACTTACGACTCTCAGCCCTCACTACGGCATCATGAGCCGACGAAGAAAATATTTGGAGCTTGCAATGGCTCACCAACACCAACAAGAAGATCTGCTAGTGGAAGGCGCACATCCGGGCACCTACCTTTGTCGGACACATCTTTGACGGCACAGATACATAATCATCCAGAGGCGAAAGGGATGGAGAGCGTGACACCAAGGATTGGGTCATTGCCCAGACCAGTTGGTGGCTCAGACAAGCTTGGGACATTTTCTGGAGTTTTCGTACCCACGACCCTGAACGTTCTAAGTATCTTGATGTTTCTACGCTTCGGGTTCATTCTCGGGCAGAGTGGTGTTATTGCCATGATGGGGATGCTAATAGCTTCTTACTTAATTAATCTCATAACTACATTGTCTTTATCTGCAATTGCTACCAATGGGACAGTACGCGGAGGTGGGGCCTACTATCTCATAAGTCGCTCTTTAGGGCCCGAGTTCGGGGGATCCATTGGCGTGGTCTTCTATCTTAGTTTCGTGTTCAATACTGGTATGAACGCTGTTGGTCTAGTAGACTGCGTAAAGCACAATTTTGGAGACTTTTCAGGCGATTGGGCTCGGTGGCTACCTGAAGGATTTTGGCTGGAGTATCTCTGGGCCACAGTCATCCTCGTTATCTGCACTGCTATCTGCCTGGCAGGCAGCGGCCTATTCGCAAGATGCAGTAATGGCCTTCTCTTAATACTGCTAGTTGCTACTTTCAGCATACCATTCTCTGCCCTGGTTCTGGAGCCTTTTCGAATTCGTGGGCTAGGAATCGAATATACTGGCATAAGTGCGAAGACTTTCATGGGCAATCTTCGACCCAACTTTACCAGACATGCGGACGGTAGCCAGCTACATGGAAGGGAGAACATCCAACACCTTTTTGGAATCCTATTTCCTGCAACGGGGGGCATCTTCGCGTAAGCTTGGCAGCCCCAATAAGCAGTTTGCAGTGGAGTATTTGACTAACACGAAGATATGTTACAGTGGAGCAAGTATGTCTGGGGATCTTAAGCACCCTAGTAAGGCCATACCAAAAGGCACGCTCAGTGGGCTTGGTCTTACATTCATGGCTTATACACTTGTCATCCTTGCAATGGCTGCCACGATCACAAGAGAATCTTTCTACAACGATGCGAACATTGTTCAGAACGTAAGCAAGTGTAGAGCTCCCTACTTTGATTGGCTGTTAATGTCTGCTGGGCTCAACAGACAAACATCTCGGGCGTACTAATACTCCTTGGAGAATTTGCAACCACGTTCTTTTCCTCGCTTATGGGTGTGATCGGATCTGCCAAGTTGCTACAAGCCCTTGCACGTGATAGCCTCCTTCCTGGGTTTTCTATTTTCGGTCAAGGTACCAAGAGTCATGATGAGCCAACATATGCCATCGTTGTAACACATTTCATCGGCCAGCTTACAATGTTGTGTGATGTGAACCAGATTGCTACCCTGATCACCATGAGCTATCTGATGTGCTTTGTTACCATGAACGTTGCTTGCTTCTTGCTTGCCATTAGTTCGGCACCGAATTTTCGGCCTTCCTTTCGCTACTTCAATTGGTGGACTGCTGGATTCGGTGCACTTGTTAGCGGTGCCACTATGTTCTTCGTCGATGGTGTCTATGCCATTACATGTATCAGCCTACTGGTATCTATTTTCCTTATTGTTCACTACACTTCACCTCCGAAGTCATGGGGAGATGTCTCCCAAAGTTTAATCTACCACCAGGTTCGCAAATATCTTCTCCGTCTTCGACAGGAGCATGTGAAATTTTGGCGGCCTCAAATCCTCCTTTTCGTGAACGATCCACGTCACCAATATGAGCTTACTCAGTTCTGCAACTCCTTGAAGAAAGGTAGGCGCCATTTGAGGCTTGAGCCACATAGATTAATCTAATTAAATAGGGGGCTTGTTCATCTTAGCCCACGTGATTGTGGCGAGCGACTTCGGAAGTGCTGTACCAGAAGCACGTCGTCAGCAGGCAGCCTGGAAGAAATACATTGATCTCTCAAAGGTCAAAGCCTTTGTGAACATTGCAATCTCTCCTGCTGTTGAATGGGGCACTAGAAATCTAGTCCTTAGCGCAGGGCTTGGCGGGATGCGACCAAATATTGTGGTAATGGGTGCTTACAATATGCATGAGTTCCGCGCGGCGCAACCACTCGTCGATGTACCATCTATGCCAGCGTCAGAAATGGAACAAGGAAACACATATAATCCTCAAGTAATCCAAGAAAACGGTAGACGAGTTGAGAAGCAGCAAGGGCTTCTCCCCACGGACAATTGCCGGACTGAAGGTGCTGTAGGCATACAAAGTTACGTTGCAATCCTAGAGGATTTGTTGCTACAATTACAAATTAATGTAGCAGTTGCAAAGGGCTTCAAAGACCTCAAGTTCCCAAGACCTACGGAAGGCAATACAAGGAAATACATCGACCTGTGGCCGATCCAGATGTCAGCAGAAATCGCAATGTGTGGTAGGGAAGACAAGCAGAATATCTTGACTACGAACTTTGACACTTATACGTTGATTCTCCAGCTTGGTTGCATACTTAACACTGTGCCTGCCTGGAAAAAGGTGTATAGGTTGCGTGTTGCGGTCTTCGTTGAGTACGAGTCTGACGTTGAAGAGGAACGTGGCCGGGTGAAAACGTTACTGGATAACCTCCGGATCCAAGCAGAAATCCTTGTCTTCTGGCTTGCATCAGGTGAAATCAAGAGTTACCAATTAATTGTCAACGGCGATAGTGCTGCAGTAGGTAGGGACGCGGAAAGAACCGTGCACGATGTTCTCAAAGACGAGGAGTGGTGGCAAGACGTTTTGAAATTGCGAGGACGCCGTGAGGACATGAGCGCGGTAGAAGAGCTAGCAGAAGCGCGGGAACTGCTGAGTGCAACGCCAAATTGGCCCAGTGCCTCTTTCCAGCATGGTAGACGAGGTTCTCCTGCAGAGAGGTTTGAGGGTCTCAAAAGGCTGATACGAAAATCGAAGAGGCGGCGTTCAATCAGTGGTTTCGGTGAGCTAGGGGGAGTGAGACCAGCAATGCGGACTCATAGATTACACGATGATCTTGTTCATCGCCATGCGAGTCATGCTAGTGCAAGCGAGGACTCTGAAAGTGAGGATAGTGAGATTCTGGAAAACGGTCATAGCGATAGGGCTTCAACCCTAAGTAAGGCGAGCGCCGCAACTGAAAACGACATGGATGACTATGAGGGCGAGTTCGAGGAACAAGGCAACGGTGAAACTACCGTCTCGAACTTTCCTTCAAGGATCACACGGAGACGCAGCCAAGGAGACTCGATCAGGGGGCCAAAACCCCCAACGAGACCATCACCCAAGGAAAGCCGTTTGAAGGCTCTGACCGCAACGGATGAAAAGAAGCCGCCGACATTATCAGAAACAGCTTCAACAACCCCACAAGCCCCTCCTAAGCAAGATCTTCCATCCATCTCCAATCCCGACAAACCCTCCGAAGCCTCTCTCACCGCCCGCCCACGCATAATGCGTCACTCAACCGCCGCCGCGCGCTTCTCCTCGAATCCCGTCCCGCGGACAACAGTCGCTAGCGAAGATGGCCCCGGGCCCTCTATCATGTTCACAGAATCTTCCTCCCCCTCCCACGTTGGTCGCCACCCCTCCATCTACAAACACCCCAACAACCCTTCCTCGTCCTCTCCCACACCCTCCAATGCCGCCACTGGCTTCCCCTTCCCACAAAGCGTGCCCCTCAGTTTCAACGATCTGCCCTGTCGAGCGCAACATTTGATATTGAACGAGCTGATGCAAAAGCAGAGTAAGGATACGGCGGTGTTGTTTACAACGTTGCCGAGTCCGGTGGAGGGGACGTGCAAGAATGAGGAGGAGTGTGTGGGGTATTTGAGCGATTTGGAGGTGTTGTGTGAGAACTTGCCACCAATTTTGTTAGTGCACAGTAATAGTATGACAGTAACTTGCTCCCTCTGAAGGGAGCAAGGCAAGGAATAGCTCTCAGGGAGGAGCAGCAGATCTTGATGATGGATTCCCCAGGAACAAAGACGGTGATGTAGCAAATAGTAACGAAGAGAAAGTCGACGTTGCATTTCTACTAAGAAGTGATGAATATGTGAGGGTGTGGAGTTGCGGGACGAATTATGATGGGATGGTCATGGTCAATAGAATTCATTGGGGAGGCGTGCTGGGTTGGGTTTTGGACATGTCTACGTTCGAATCTAGTCAACCTGAGTTCCCAATAACGCTTAGGGAAGTATCAGGCAATCAGGCTGGGCAGTCGATACAACTAGCTGGATACGTCGAAAACGTAGTCGCCATTTCCGACCACAAAATCTTTATAACTTCGGTTCTTTGATCTACATCTAAAAAGCCTTAGCTTCCAATAGTAAACTTCTTTGTGCTCATCAAGCTTAGGATTCCGAATACCACGATTGTGTGAGTATGCCGCTCATTTGGGAACAACTTTCATCACCAGGCAGGGAACTCTATATCTATAGACGGATCATACCTTTAGTCTACCCCTAATACCCTCGTCTCAGCTCAAACCCTTATCCCGCTCACTCCTCCATCTCCTCTTCCGTCTCGTCCTCATCCACATCCTCCATATCCACATCCCCCTCCTCCCCATCCTCCTCCTCCTCCTCCTCCCCCCCCTGCCCCTTCAACCCATAATCATCCTGAAACCACGCCAGCGGTTTAACCTCGGGCTGAAAACCCAACCCCTCAAACTCCTTCACCAGCTCCTCTTCCATCACCGGCGCACATGTTACTATCAAGGTCCCCGTCTTGGCGTCAAACACCGGTAAAACAATGCTTTCCATGACCTCTCTGATCTCGTCGACGCGGACCTCGCGCACCTTTTTGAGCATGGCGTCGTTCCAGTCAGCGGGTAAGCCGCGGATGACTTGGCGGACGAAACTCATTTGGGCAGCGCTGGCCATGGTGGATTGAGAATTGGCGAAGCCGAGTACGATACTACTGATAGCACCTTCGAGGGCGAGTTCGTCGAAGGCGGTCTTTCCAGAGACAAAATCCGCGACTACGGTCTTGCTGGTGTTGAAGGCTTTGAAGGCGTTGGGGGAGCGGTAGATGTCAAAGGAAATCTGGCCGCTCTCGGTGTGCCGGGAGAAACTTGTGCCGTAGGCGAGACCGGTTCCTCGGACGGCTGTCCAGAGGGGTCCTTCGACGGCGTCGAGGTAGGAGAGGGCGACCATGAGGGCAGGGACGCGGGGATCTTCCAGGGAGTTGGGGCCTTTGGTGACGGAGAGAGCGAAGGAGGAGTCGATTGTGGGCAGAGGTATGATATACGCCAGGTTTCCGGGATTCTTGCCAGCGTCACTGAGACGGGAGAGGCGGGTTTCGAGCGGAGTGAGGGGTTTGCTGGTGTCGAGGTGCGCGGTCAGACTTTTCCATGCAGATACGGGGTTGGAGAGTTTTTTCAGATTGCCGATAACAAGGACGCGAAAGTTGGAGTGTTGGCAAAGGGCGGTACGGATGGTTTCGAGTTGGGAGAGGATTGTTTCGGGAGAATCCTCGAGGAGACGCTTTACGCGTTTGAGGTAGACGGCGCGGACAAGGGTGCCTCGGGCTCGAGCGATGGAGGAGGGAGCGGTGTTGAGCATTATTTCGGCGGCATAAAGCATGCTGCTTCCACTACGCTTCTCATCGGGAATCTCTGCCAGGAGTCTGGTCGTCGTGGCTTTGATTCGCGTCAGGTCGAAAATCCCATCCCAGAGTAAGTCCTTTAACCAACGGACTGCAACTTCGTACTTCTCGGCTTCAACCACCATGCGGATAATAAGGACTTCAGGATTTCCTATGCCACTACCGGCTTCGATACCATAGCTGATAGTGTCTTTTTCAAGGTCCATTATGACTTGTTCAAAATCTACTCTCTTGCCTTCTCGTGTGATAGGTGAGTTGAAGAGATTATCAAGGTATATGGCTAGCAATGGTCTGAGAGGGATGGGCACAGACTCTGTTCCCATGACCAATGTGAGGTGGGCAAAGTTTGTCTGGATGTGTTCAAAGTGTATGAAAAGAGGCAAATCGGTGTTGTCTTTATCAACAAGCTTTTGGATGGGGTTATCTAGGTGACCCATATTTCGGGCCGCCCCAGATCGAGCGGTCATTGTATCAATGAAATGAATTGACTTTGTATCGGGAACCTTGAATTGCTCCAGCATTTGTTTAGGAATCTCTTTGTCATTCTCGGCTTTAGCCTGGGCGAGCTTCTCCTCCAGCTTTTTCAAGCCTTCGTCTCCAAGCCTCTCCTTCTGTGCAACCACGCGGGCTTGCTCCTCATACTTGAGCTTTTTCGACATCTCAGCCGAAGGTCTGCCAAGTATCGTAATATGAGGTGCCTCAGACATCCAATTTCTCAGTATTTGTCTCCATTGAGAGTCAGTCCAACTCTCTAGTACATCGTATTCATGTAAAGACTTTAGATCATTTAGCATTGCTTCACCCCTTTTGTCAAACAAGAAGGACTTGATGATGGGATCTGTAAAGAACACTCCGGAACCTTCGGCGTAGTATTTAATTTGGCGCCTCTCCCGACTGATGCAATCCTTCATATACACCATATCCAATTCTTTATTTGCCGTCTCTTGGAGAAGCTCGAAAAATCTAGCCTCAACTTGAGCTAGCTTTTCAGTGGCAACACCGCTAAGAGACCACTGGATAACCGTTGGAGGCCGAGTCTCAGTCGTAAAATATACACCACTTGTCAATTGTTCTTTCTCTGTCAACACATTCTCCAAGACCGATGCGGATGACCCGGCGAGGTACGTCAGAAGTATGTTCAACGCAGTGACTGCAATGATGGTCAGAATGGTCAGTACTCAGTGGGTGTTGCTACTTGCCTAACACAGCGTCATTGCAATCTGGCCCAAAGAAGCTGATCATGATCTCGCCGGATGATTCATCTTCCTCGGGGAAATCAACAGTAACGACCGAGGTTTTCTGAAGGGCCGGTGTAGGTTTCGACTCAACCCAAGGTCTCTTGAATGGTGCAGCAGGCTTCGGAATGTCCAGTAGAATTGTTCCTTCGAAGTCGTCAAGAATCCCCAGGAGATCAGTATGGTCGATTTCACCAACAATCACAAGACAAAGATTCTTCGGTTGGTACATTTCGCGATGAAATTCTCTTATACGATCTGCAGTCAAAACACGGAGTTGCTCCATCATCCCTCCTGTCTCGTACCTAAAACCTATGCCTTCAGGGTAGAGCAAGCGCTTCGATCTCAAATCCATAAGCTCTCCTTGCGTATTCTGTACTCCCTGCATTTCAGAATACACGACACCTGCGTCATGCCCAGAACCATCAACATGATGAACTTCTGTATAACAGCCCGCGTCTGTCAAAGTGGGCACTATAACATGTTCCAGATAGACGGGTAGTATCTGAGCGAAGCCTGCCCATCCGGCAGTATCTAGCGTGTAGGCCGTATGATCCGTTGCTGTCCACGCATTTGTGGTTGAATAAGCCCTTGTGGCAAGTTTATCCAGGACTCCTTTGTACCGATAGCTTTTTGATCCCATAAAACAAAGGTGCTCGAGAGTATGAGGAGCGCCTGAATCATCGTGGATTTCAGTAGCAAGAGCAAAGAAACCAAGAACCTTAGGGCCCTTCTGGTCTACCACGACTACTGTCATGCCAGTCCTTTCGGAGACATACTGGGTTATTACGCTCGGCGAGTAATCAGTGTTAAACTTTCCAACAGTCCCAAAATGCGTTTCCCTAGAGACAGAAGGCATATCTACTTGAACTATATCTGGGAGTCTTGACCGGAGGCGGGCTGGCCTCAGTATCACGTCTAAGCCTTTCTCAAGCGCGGATTTGTAGAACCTGTTTTGCTTATAATCAGCTGTGGCTCCGAAAGTCGCAATCTCAAGCTGTACAGCGAGTGATACCAGCCTGGCCAATAGCGAGATGACAGGAAGCAAAACGACAGGACAAAGTAGCATCTGGGTTGCGAAAACCCTATATATGGAGTGGCAGACATACCAAGGACAGAAGAGTACCGATACACTGAGGAAGATTGGTACCGAGGAAAAGAAAAGAAACCGACATCGTGTGGGAAGAACCATTTCAAAAAGTACAGATATTGAAAAACAGGAAGGAAGAATACTTGCTTGAAAGGGAATGACCAGGATTATCAGCACAGATTCACAAGATGATCCTTATGCGGCTGGGAAGTAAAATACTCCATCAAGACGTACCTAGGTATGAACGCCAAAGCGAAGCAAATATGGTGTTTTAGTTTAAGGTATGGCAACAACAGCACGGAACCACCTTATTCACAAAAGTTTGTATACTCTCTATCAGAATCACAAAGGGATTCACACGAGAATGATTTTGTTTTGTGTCCTAGACCGCACCAGGTGGTAAGATTGAGCAGCTGGCCTCCCCAGGCTGAAAGGCTGAGCAGGCAGACCCGATCTCTTTCAGCTTCTATGCAGTGAAGACCATGATACAGTAATATAGTTGGATGCTCCCAGAGAAGAAGCCTCCAGGGCTCAATTTGCGGAGCATCATGGATTCATGGGCCGTGGCCGACACTAAGGTACTGTTAGGTACTTACTTACAGTACCTACAAGTAGTCGTGCTGGTGCAAACACAATTGATTGCATAAAATTGTACACATGGCTCTCAGCCCTATCTTCATCGTTGTCAAGATTTCTGCCCTTTCGGGCTCCTTTATTATGAGCATAGTCCGACGTCTCCCCCGATGCCGAAACATTTCTCTGATGATCAATACGGTCAAGCTGTGTTCGAGTCTGTGCAAAGTGGCGCTTATCCAGAATCCGAAGAGCTCGTTTCCGCCGAGTTCCCTTCGTCAGCACTTCCTAAGATTATAAAGCTCGTAGAAAAGGCGCGCGAAGATGTCAAGGTCTGGGTGTCGATTCAGAGTCAGGTGATGCGTTACTGATTTGTCTACTTCAGGCCAATGTTAAGAGACTTAGTAAGGAGAGCGCCCCGGATATCGACGGCTGGATCTCTCAGGCCAAGCAGCTACGGGGTGACATTGAGCACTCCAAAAAACAATCTCAAGCTATTGTGACCCAAGCCCAAGATGGGCAACAGTTACAAGACCAAGTCAATGACGCTGCAAGCAAATTGCGTCTGCTTCAAGATGAAGTTGTCTTTAACGGTAACTTGGCGACTACCATGCAGCGCATACTTGCGGTGCGGACAACTCTGGATCGAATCCAAGAAGCCGTTTTAGGCAACGATCTCTTAGAGGCAGCAGGACTACTAGATCAGGGGGACGCGGAAATAGGCTCTCTACGAGAGTGCCAGGATTCTAGGGTAGCTGCACTGCTCAGGACAAGGATAGCAGCTCTTCGTCAAGACCTGGTGTTAAATACAAGAAAATGTTGGGACGAGCTCGTCTACGTCAATGCTGCGATTTCAACAGTCACTATTAGGCAGCAGCTTGACGGTATGGCTTGCGTTCCCCCTTTGCAGTACTTACTGATTGATCCCGAGGCGCACACTCAGTCGATATAAATACAGTAACACTTGCACTCTTGAAGCTTCAAGTCCTCGAGCCCAGCCTTCGTACATTATGTCAGGACCTCAACAAATTCATCTTACTACCCCGCCTAGAGCGGCAAGCCGGAGGCCATTCTGGGGCTTTATACATCGAAGGCAATGAAATACGCACTTCTCAAAGCTCGTCCGACGCCAGTCTTCGGGCTCTTTTCTCGGATATATGTTCAATTATTGATTTCTTGCGCACGCGGCTACCTCGTACCGTTGTAGCTCCTCTGTCTGGAATGTTAATGCCGAATCTGATCTCTAGCGTGCTCTCGACCTGGCTTTCTTCAGCTGTGCCAACGGATTTAAACGGCATGCAAGACTTTCAAGGCACAATAGAACTGGTTCTTCAATTCGCCGAGGATCTAAAGTCTTACCAATGGCCGGGCACAAGTGATCTCGTGACATGGACCGAAGAAATCCCAAGAGTTTGGCTGGAGAAACGTCGCGAAACATCGCTTGACAGCATTCGAGAGCTGCTAACTAAAGGGCTCGGAAAGATTCATACAGTCGAACGTGTCGAGACGCAGACACTTTCCCGGGAAGACGACGTGTTAGCAGCCGGTGGTGGGAACGATGACTGGAACGCTGAATGGTCCGATGAGGAGGCCAAGGATTCGGCCAAGCCGTCAGCAGAGCGTGGTGGAGACAATGGCGAAGGCGAGAATATTAGTGCATGGGGATTAGATGACGATACCTACGATCAAAACATCAAAGAGGCTCCTACGCACACAGATGCTGCTGCGGATGACGCTGACGCATGGGGTTGGGGGGATGAAGCTGACATTGTAGATTCGGAACCCTCGAAGCCTACGCCTAACGGCTCTACGAAAAGCAGAATCAACGGACATCCCGCTGCACCTCCACATGCTGAGCGAGAAGTCACTCTGAAAGAAACCTATAATATTACATCTCTCCCAAGCGGGGTTCTGGAAATCATAACGAAGATCAGGTCTGATGCTGAGACACTCGCGAAACCAGAGTGAGCCATTTTCGATTTCACCCCATCGCTTCAAAGCTAATATGAGAGTTAGGTACTCCAAATTGCCAATAGCCTCAGCAGCAGCAGGCCTGCCTTTACTCTCAGGTCTTGTGCTATCGATGTACAGATCAAGCGCTCCGACGTACTATACTCAAAATGTCAATGGCAGCATGTTCCTGTACAATGACAGCTTGTGGATGACCGAACGCCTTCAGAAAAACGCAGAGACTTACCGCAAACACGCAGGAAAGCCAAAGCTCGAAACTGATATTCGAGCACTCGAGGTTTTTGGTAAACGCGCTTATGGTAAAGAGATGGAATCGCAAAGGACCATCATTGGAGACCTTCTCGATGGCGCTCAAGGGTTCGCAAATTGCACAGAAACCCCGTTTGCCCAAGAATGTGACCTTGCGATCAGCTCTGTTGTAGATAGGCTCAGGCACATGCACAAGCAATGGAAGACTGTCCTGTCTCATTCTGCCTTACTGCAATCCCTTGGATCCCTCCTCTCCACCGTTGTCAACAAGATCATCGTCGATGTTTGCGATATGAGTGATATATCCGAACCCGAGTCTCAACGCCTGACAGCGTTTTGCAACCGCATCGCAACTCTCGAAGATTTATTTGCGCCGGAAACACCACAGGACATCACAACGGATGCGCAGCACGCGGTTCCACTGACTGCGGTGTATACGCCTAATTGGTTGAAATTTCAATATCTGTCTCAGATATTGGATAGCACGCTGGTAGATATCAAGTATCTCTGGACGGAGGGGGAACTGCGACTGGAGTTCTCGGCGGATGAGCTGGCGGATTTGATCCAAGCTTTATTTGCTGATTCCGAACACCGGAGACGGGCCATTGCTGAGATTCGACGGAGTTAAGGAGACTGGTAGCTTGCTATACCCTTTTATTGTTACATGCCAGTATGTAGTACCTTAGAACACCACTTGTAGGCCTAAAGTAGCCTCTATCCAACAATAAGCCAGCAATATATGACTTCGCCAAGAAAATTGGCATACATTTAACATGAATCCACTTTACGAATCGGCACTGTCCGAGAAGTGCACTTCTTTTCGCATCCCAATAACCACCATATACACTACTCGCCTGATCACCACAACAGCCATCCCCCATCACAATCCCCCCTCATCTATCCCGCAGAACGCATCCTCTCCCCCTTCCCTCAATGACTCAACGTCCCCCTTCCCTTCTGCTTCCTCCTCTTAATAACCATCCTCCCCGTCCGGCTCCTCAGCCTCGCTAAAAACCCATGCCGCCGCTTCCGCACCCTATGGCTCGGATCGTACGTCGCTCGCGGCCCGCATCGCACCTGTATCGACGCTAAGGATGGATGTGATGATATTTTGGGGAGGAGGTCGAGAATTGTGGCTAGGGGGTTTATAGTTGTGGATGGCGAGGTAGGAGCGAGAGTATGAGGGGGGAGGATGGCAGGACGGGTAAGGGCGTGGTAGGTGAAGGTCCTGTGGGAGAGGTGGGGATTAGTTGGGGGAATAGGAATGGGGGAGGGCATAGGAATTTGGGGGGTTACCGTCTGGAGAGGGTAGGTGGGGGGAAAAAGGGTTTGGGAGGATGAGAGAGCGGGCGCGATAGAGCGCGGGTGGTACGGAGGTAGAGCATTGTGTGTGATGAGGCGTAGATTGGTGTGTGAGAGCGTGGAGATTTGAGCAGAGGGAGCTTTGGCGCTAGAGAAATTATAAAGTTTTGAGCCGGGGTCATTTTGATCTTTGGGAAACTCCTGGCTTTGCAGGAAACTGAACGTTTCAGACTTACTGATCTTCGCCCAAAACCCAATTCCCAATGTCAGCCTTCCAACCGTACCCCCCTACAACCCATCACACCACCATCCCCCTTCCCCCCTCCCGCGCCCTCGCCCTCCTCACCGCCTACCTCACCGCCGCGACCACCAACTCCTCTCTCCACCCTAACGCCCTCCTTACCGAAACCGGCCCAATCGCCCAATCCTCAGGCTCAAACACTGGGCTCGTGCTGCACAATCTCAAGCGTGTAGAGGCGGGGCTGAGGGGTGAGCATTTAGCTGATTTGACGTTCAAGGAATTTGGGGGAGAGGGGTTGCCGGATCTGATGATTGATAGGCGGGGTGAAGGGGTTGAGACAGGGGGAAAGGAGGGGGGGGAGGAAGAGGCGTGGCAGGATAAGGGGGATTTTGAACGGGAGCAGGATATTGTGCAGGGAGAGCTTGGACCAAGTGGAAATGGAGTTGAGGGCGGGGAGGGGGCTGATGGGATGGTGCCGAGGGTGAAGGAGACTTTGACGAGTGGAGATAAGAAGGCAAGGAAGGAGAGGAAGAGGGGAAGGCGGAAGCAGTTGCAGAAGGAGGCGGAGGTGAAGAAGAGGAGGGAAAGGGTTAGGGAGGGGTGAATGGTTATTGTTACGATGGTTCCTACGAAAATTATGCCTGACGAGATACCAGCGAGGCAAGAGGAAGGATCGAAGCATCTCTAAGCGTTGGCGATGCCCAATACTAATCTACAATTCTCTATCTGAGGCCTTGGTCGGCTTCCCACCGTCCACTGACTTCGCGTCCACCTTCTCGCCGCCATACCATCCCAGGGCGCCTAGTCTCTCCGGCAATATAGGGTGCGAGAAGTGATAGCTCGCGTACAGCCAGTCAGCGTCCATGGTGCTCAAGTTTTGGATTTGAAGCTTGATGAGGGACTTCGCTAGCTCTTTGGAGTATCCGAGCTTGACAGCGAATTCGTCTAGAGGTATGTTAATGCGTAAGCTGTGACCCGGGAGGAATAGGAGAGCTTACCCGCTTCGAACTCGAACTTCCTGCTCAGGATGTTCATTAGAAGCTTCACCACCGTATCCATTGGCGCTAAGGCATCTGAGAACAGGATGAAACCGATGATGATGGGGAATTCTTTGTGGAATCCGAAGTCTCGGTAAAGAGAGCGGTTGTTGATGAAAACCGAGAATAAGGCGAAAATGTAAAACATATGGAACTAGATAGATTGTCAAAATCTGTTATCGGCAAGCCATGAAGTATCCTACCTGAGCGATTCCAAATAGCTTAGTAGTATGGCTTAAGCTCCAATGCCCAAGCTCATGGCTCAACACAGCCACCACCTCTTCCGTCTCACTCTTCTCAATGAGTGTGTCATAAATGACAATGTGCTTTTTCCAGGGTAATCCATAAAAGTAGGCGTTACTGTGCGCACTTCTCTTACTACCATCAATCACATACAGTTCCTTGAGCGGGAATTCAAGCCTCTTCGCCAGCTCCTCTACACCCGTCTTCAAAGGTCCTTCTTGTAGTGGCGACAACTTATTGAATAAAGGTAAGATGAGAATCGGGTAGATGGTGATGGCGGAGATCTGCACCGCAAGCGTAAACAAGAAGAGGTAGTAGAAGAAGCTGTTGCCCGTCTTCTGGATGATGGCCAAGAAGCCACTGAGTAATGGAGCTCCAAAAACAACAATCAGGGCTTGGCCTTTGATCATGTCCATAAACCATAACTTTAGGGTTTGTTTGTTGAATCCGAACCTCTCTTCTAAGACGAAGGTGCTGTAATACGATATTGGTAAGTTTAAGGCGGTTGTGATGATATTGAAAGTAAAGAAGAAGATCAAGGTATGCACTATCTCGCCAGAATATCTCGCAGGTACATAGCGAGTCAGCCAAAGTCCAGTAAGATCCCAAAGCTTCGGCAGTATATCGCAGTAGATGATGGCATAATTCTGTACTTGACCATACAAGGATGACACGAAGCCGAATTGTGCTTTCGCACGACCATAGGCCTATAAAATGCTTATTAGCACATTCCTGAACACCCTGAAGGCATGTATGCGCATACCTGACTCTTGTCGAAGACCTCTTGGGAAACTTCCCCCTCTAGCGCCTTTGGTGGTTTCTTCTGCTTCAGAATTTGATACTGGCGGAGTGACAGGAAACCCTCGAAGAGGTACTGCCCGATGGAGAACCCAACGATTAAACGCTTCCAAGGGAAGCCGGGCCTGTCGAGGAAGCGTCCAAGACGCTGGGAACATGGTCAGCTTTTGGTACCAGGTTTATAAACTTGCAGGCTCACCTGGAGGATGTCCATGGTCAGTACTAGCGATCACCGTATTCAAAATTCGAGGAGGATGAGCTTGCTGTCAATGTGAGTGTGCGAATGAGAGCCGTGTTATTGTAGCCTTCCAGGTCTGTGGGTGAAGTCAAGAAATGTATAGGCTAAGGTAAATCTGGCCTTGCTGGCGTCTTCGGTTGCGCCTAAAGAACCCCTTTGCGCGCTTCAAGTGGCACAGCGTCAAACACTAAGAAATAATTACCGATAGCGCGCAGACCGTCTGTATAAGAGAAGGCGGAGCTTCTGCCCTGGTAAAGCCCGAGTCTGACAAAGTACGTAGATATGTCAGCTTCGAGGATTTGTTCTGCGCGCACTGTGGTGTTCTGCTTTTGTAAAGTCTCGAAGAACTTGCGCGAAGGTACTCATGCAGAGATTGGTAAGACTTATCGACTATCAAGCTCGGCAACTCAGTGAAGATGGAATCTCTCAATATCAATGGTTCTGCAGGCCGAAGCAATGGCTCCTCCAGTACTTCGAAACAGAGCCATGGAAGGAAGCCATCTTCACCCATGATGTCAGCTTTCATGACCTCTGCACCAGGCAAGGTAATTGTTTATGGTGAGCATGCTGTCGTGTACGGCAAGGCAGCTATGGCAGCGGCAATCTCTCTACGGTCGTATTTGCTCGTTACAACTTTATCAAAATCTCAGCGGACCATTACTCTTAGATTTCCAGACATAGGCCTCAGTCACATGTGGGAAATCGACGCGTTACCCTGGTCTAAATTCTCTCATCCTTCCAAGAAGAAGTCCTACTATGACCTGGTCACGTCTCTCGATCCCGAGCTGGTCGAATCTTTGCTACCTCACCTGTCCATCATCTCTCCCCAAGCCTCCCCGGAGGATCGCAAAATACATCAAGCGGCGGCATCGGCATTCCTGTATCTCTTCCTATCACTTGCTTCTCAGGACTTCCACGGATGTATCTACTCGTTGCGATCCACCCTTCCAATAGGTGCTGGGCTTGGGAGCAGTGCAAGCGTGACTGTCTGTCTCAGCGCAGCGATCCTCCTCCAACTACGAACTCTAGCTGGTCCTCACCCAGACCAACCTCGTAACGAGGTTGAATTGCAGACTGAGCGAATAAATCGATGGGCCTTTGTAGGCGAAATGTGCATTCACGGTAATCCCAGTGGTGTAGACAACACTGTCTCGGCTTTCGGCAAGGCTGTTGTTTTCAAACGCCATGACTACTCCAAGCCGCCCACAGTCACTCCCTTACCTGATTTCCCCGAGTTGCCTCTACTACTCGTCAATACGAAGCAACAGCGCTCCACAGCTGCTGAAGTTGGAAAGGTTGCAGCGCTCAAGAAAGAGCAGCCCATTGTGACCGAGCACGTCCTCGATGCCATCGACAAGGTGACTGAGGCTGCGCACACGCAAATTCGTAGACAGTACGATGTCCACGACGACGGCTCTACGCAAGTCCTCGGAGAGCTTATGAAAATGAATCATGGCCTCTTGGTCTCACTAGGCGTCTCCCATCCACGCCTCGAGCGTATTCGCGAGCTAGTTGATTATGCAGGTATCGGTTGGACCAAGCTTACTGGCGCGGGTGGAGGAGGCAGTGCCATCACCCTGCTGAAGCCGGATATCTCTCGTGAGGGTCTTGAAGAATTAGAAGCCAAGCTCGACGCCGAAGACTTTGAGAGATTTGAAACGACACTTGGAGGAGATGGCGTCGGCGTTCTGTGGCCGGCCGTGTTGAGGAACGGCAGTGAAGAAGAGGGTGGCGAAGAGATTGACGAGGAGAAATTCTTAAATGCAGATGGAAGAGATGGCGTGGAACGGTTAGTGGGAGTTGGTGTGAACGAGAAGCGGGAGGGATGGAAGTTTTGGAGAACCGCAGACACCCACCCATAACGTGAGAGACCCAGCGACACTCCCCAGCCATTCACAACAATGAACTTGTTATTGTTACGTTGAACTGAGCTCCATAACTAAATTGATGATTGACCCCCGAAGAATCGATCTCTGGGGCCAGAGATGAAGGTCGGTACAATAGAATCAGAGCAAATCGTAGTACAAAATCCTATTTCAAAATATGAGCAATCGCCACAAAAGCTCACGTTTGCTCTTGACCGTGGCCTCTATTGGGAACTTCGATCTCCCATCGATACCATCCATCAATACCAGATAGACTTTCAACATCTTTACTGCCGCTGGTCGATCCATGTCGCCTGTGGAGACACAGTGCAGTCCGTACTGTGCCGTAATCATCTAGACAGTCAAAGTGTTTTAGCCAGCAATCGTCCTTTCCAATTCCATGTACTTCACTATCGCCAGTCTCTCCACACGTGATATCTTCCTGTGACTCTATCAAGTATCGAGGGCATCACAAACTTCCTCCCTTATAGCCTCTTACATATACTTGAGACCCGGGGCTATGATGGATAAACGTTCATCGATTCATCAAGAGAGACTTTTAGAAGCCACTTCCCCCAATCCATTCTCGGGACCAATATGAACAAAAGCATTTTGTGCTGGGTTTATAGCGTGGTCGCTATGCAGGAGGATGGAGCAGTGACGGCGCGATCAGCATCCTCTGTGGGACTGGGAGCTGTCTTGGTTTCCCAACAAGTGCGAGCGAGCTCAGGATCACGGTCTCAAATCTGTTTTGCAGTCTTGGTATTTCAAGTACAGGAATGAGCTTCTATATCTCAGGCGGTCTAAGGTTTTAGCTTGAAACCGAATAATTAGCGGAGACTCGATTCCTCACACAATATTATCGGAAAATATTGAAGATCAGACATAACAACTTGCTGTCATTAAGCATACAAACTTTCTTAAAAGCTCATGCAGTTAATGATCATGATCATCAAGTATGAAAATAATATGTACAAGTGGGAAAAGTTGTGTGCGTTCTTTCATGTCTTCATCATTTTCTTGAATATCTCGAATATACTAGATGATATGAGGCTAGTCGGATATTAAGCGATGGGATCCCCTTGCTTAGCGGTACACTAAATATTTAGACCGCCTAAGATATAGAAGTTCCCGGAAGGCACGACCTGAAGCGAGGAATTTACGCTGTGTACGGAATAGGAGACGCATAATCACTTTGACTAGCGTCTTATTACATGACTAGAGTACCGTCATGGAGGCTGCCTGTAGCAAATTTGTATAATCCACGATCAAGCAGGATACCAACCTCGAAACGAAGCCGCCTCATCTTTTGGAGCGTAGCTCTCCTCAAGCAAATGAGCTGATAGCGCTCTTCAATAGAGTAGCCGAAGTACGACGCTCTCCTTTCGGCACACTGAACTCGTACTTCGTCTTCCCTGGCTTGGACATGCCTCGGCTTGACGACGATCGCCTTGCTTTGTTCCCTTGGGGCCGACTCTCTGAGCTGGGCAAGGTCTCGGGACTCCTGGGGCTTTTGAGGACTTCGATTTCACTGACCAATCCGGAATTCTCACGCCTCACTTTGCTTAATTGCTGCCTCAGATCCCACTCCCGAGATTCTCCCTCTTCGACTTTGTTCTCTAGGTCCCTCGCCTTTTCCCTGGTCTTTTCAAGCTGCCGTTCTAATCGAGACACGTGTTCTTCGTGTTTTGTAATGATGTCCTTATCATTTTGCTGGATTGCCTGGTCATGTTCCTGCTCGACTCTGTCACGTTCTGAGCGTAGATGCCTGACTTCGTGCCTCGTTGACTGTAGATCTTCCTTTAACTTCTCAATGTGATCTTGTTGGTAGCTAATATTGATTTGGAGCTACACAACGAGTTCACTTTCGCCTTGAGGGCTGGCGTATCTACTTCCAAGCTTGGTTGGTGGAACCTGGCCGATGCCTGAAAGCGGCGGAGAAGGGAGTGGCTCTGGCTTCATAGACAGCGAAGCTGTGTGTCTGGTATCAAGCTCCGGTAGATCACTCCGATCCTTTACATTCTTGCTTTGTTTAAGCTGACTGGTAATCTCCGTTCTGTTGCCCGGACGCTCGTGGGCTGCAAGTTCAAGTCCAGAGAGTCTTCGAAGATCATGACGCAGCCTATCCTCTGCTGCGGCAGATTTTTGAGCTTCTACTTCCGCTTGTCTCGTACTGAACTCTTCAGCAATCTTCCTTTCAAATCTTCTACCAACCGACAATGTCTTTGGGTATTCCATTCTTTGTAACACTCAGGATCATGATGCATAGAATCATCGCAACACTTTAGTATCTTATAGCGATTGATTTCCATTCAAAAGGCCAGAACGGGCTTACGAGGTAGCCACAGCGAAAGGTTTCTGCCAATGTTAGGGGGTGCGCCGCGGGGAAATAGGTAGGGCCATGTGTTTGCCTCTGATTTGATGCTGTAATATTTCCTGCAAGCCTTTTATGCACGTCGCAGATTTGGCAAGGCTCCGTCAACTATACTGCAGAAATTGGACCAACCACCTACAGCATTGTGCAACCCCAACCATCCCGGACTCTGGCCCTCTTCAAGCGATTGGTCTGAGCGTCGTCTGAATGTATGGCATCCACTGTAATCAAAGGGAATAGCCAAGTCTATGCTTCTAGGAAAGTTCGCAAGATGCATGCATAGTAAAGCACTCCTCGTGTTCTAACATGCGAATTGGCTTAACAAAATCTGATAGGTGATGGACCGATGATTGGGAAGCGGAGCCATTCCTGCAATGACGATGGAAGCGGAGAGCGGAGATTATCGACTACTCTACGAAAAATCTCGACGCAAGAATAATATGAACAATGTTGCCCTTTGTCGACACCGACAGTTCATGCAGTTGTCCAGCCTTTCTTGATTGCATACTGGGAACACTCCCGTCACGATGGCTTCTGTCGGGAGAGATGATCTCAATATTCTCACAACCGGGGCTGGAGGCTTTATTGGGCAAGCTCTCACTTCTGCCCTTCTCTCTGATCCTCGAGTATCTCATATAACTATGACAGATGTTATAGAGCCCACCCTTCCAAGTCATATTCCTAAGTCAGAGGTCCAAATAAGATGTGTGAAAGCAGACCTAACGTCCCCTGGGGTCTGCGGATCGCTCTTCACACCTGACCTGACCCTCATTTACCTGTTACATGGTGTAATGTCAGGGGCTGCAGAGGCCGATCTTGAGCTAGGTTTAAAGGTTAACATTGACTCCACAAGACAAATCCTTGATTTAACACGTAAAGTCAATCCTGGGGTGAAAGTTACATATCCATCCTCATTAGCAGTGTACGGTCCTCCCAAAAGGAAGGATTCTTATATCACTGAGCTGAATGCGCCGTTGCCTGATCTGTGAAACATTGCTGGATGACTATTCTCGAAGGGGACTGCTTGACGGGCGAATCCTACGTCTCCCAACTGTGAGTGACCATCCAACCACCAACTAAGTTATCTTGGCCTCCCGGACTTACACGAACACGTCACAATCAGACCAGGCAAACCCACAGGCGCAACCTCATCTTTTGCCTCAGGTATTCTCCGAGAACCGCTCAACGGCCAAAAGAGTATTCTGCCCGTCACTAAAGACACGGAGATTTGGGTCTCCTCACCAAGGACGGTGGTCCAAAATCTAATTTGCGCCCGAGATATTCCAAAGGAGATAGTCGAAGGCACTTCACGGATCGTCAATCTTCCTGGGATCACTGTGACCATCAATAAAATGTTAGACGCTCTAAAAGCCATTGGTGGGGAAGAGACGCTACAGCTTATAGAATACAAGCAAGATGAGACGATCCAAAGGATTGTGTCAAGTTGGCCTGCAAGACTTGATACTTCGTGGGCACAGTTTCTAGGATTTGCAGATGATGGACCCTTCGTTCAAACTTTGCAAGAATATATCCAGGATCATGGGACGAAGAAAGCTTGATATCAGCTGCGGGAATCGTCCAACATATGGAAGTGGTCCCACATCTGTCGATGATTGCTCATTTCATTCTGCAAAAACTTAAGACCAAAGAACAATTGAACGTAGCCCTTAGAGAGGGTGACGTATTCAATCCAAGTCCCGTAGATACCGCTCTCCCTACCTTTCTCCTTTACTCTTGATCGCATAAAGTACGTGCCGTGTCTTTATGATCGACCATAACCTTTAAGTTAATATCAAAAAAAGTGTACCAGCCTGAGCTCGCTTACGAGAAGCCGAGTAGATAGCTTAGACCCTGCATATTCGGGAAGCTAACCCTATATACGGAATACATATGCACATTTGATCAGGCAAGGCTCTCAATCGAAAGCTCCACTTCCGTCCTCTCCATGATCTTGGTGAACTTCAAGTTGTGCGCTTCAATTCTGTTCATTGAATCGAGAAATGAGTGCGTGGTGTAGTCCGCCACGAGAATTCCTGCCGCCACTCTGAGTCAATTTGTCGACACTGTCCATTCAAAATATTGGGGCCGCTCTGTGCCGCTTCGATTGCTCTGACAAAGCCCAAGAGCAAACTGAAAGCCTTCTTCGATAACTCACACTTGTGTTTTTCAAGATAGAAGAAAATTTTGGAAAATCACATCACCAGTATATGCCAGACCCAGAATTTACATAGACAGCCTTTCAATCCAGTGCCTCTCGCGCACCCATCAACCCTTCGAACTCACTGCACAAACTCGACCATGGCTTGGGGCAACAATGCCTCCTCCTTCGCGACATTCCTCATCCTCTGTCGTACGTCTAGTATCTCTCCTTTCCCAATTCCCTCCCACTAACCTTCGTCCGACAGCAACGTCATTCTTCCTTGGCATCCTATTCTCCCTCTTCCCCTACGACTACCCGCTCCTGTGGACAGCCACCCCACCCCCAGACACCTATTTCGCAACCCTAGAAACCCATCTTCAATTCTTGCACGCCTCCCCCGCCATCATCCCGCGCATCCTGCACATCGTCATCGCCGTCGGCCTCCTCGGCTTCCTCATCAAACTTTACCGCCCCTCCGAATCAAACATGCTTTTCGACGGCGCCTCGCTCGTCCTTTACATGTGTGGTGTGATCGTTTACATGGCCAATATCGTCAAGGGGCTACGCGTTATTAGCAGTGGGAAATACGACACAGAGCTTGTGGAGGGGGAGTTGGCGGTCGGCGTCAAGGGAGTGCCGGCCGGCGAGGAAAAGCCATTGGGCAGGGATGATAGTTTGAAGGTTTTGGCGGCTAGTAACACGATACTCGCGTTGGTGCTTATGGGGGTTTTGGTGCTGCAGGCGGGCCAGTGGTATGCGGAGAGGAAGGAGCGACAGGAGATGGAGCGGCCGAGTAAAGAGAAGGCGTCGGGTGGGGGAAAATCGAAAGAGGGGCATAAGGGAACGAATGGGAAGAAGAAGATTTGAGGTTCTGCAAGAGAGCGCGATGGTACTAATGGCGAGGTGTGAGAGGTCCCTCTATATTGTGTGACATACGATTTCGGAGGACATAGTGACATCCGCGTTTGGAGCGATGTTCTGTAAATCACCCATACTGGAATCATATATATTTAGTCTATTAGGATTAAAGAACACCCCCATGGATGCAACTGGATGCGATCTGTCACTGTATCACAAAGGGTTAAGATCCATAACGCAACCATGACAACTCAAAAACCATGCGAAAGAGCCACTGTAGGCCCCAGCATTTCACCATCCATCTACACCAAAAAAAAACAAGTCTCAGCAGACAACGAATATCCAGTCCCTCTGTCTACCCCAAAAACAACCACTCGCCGAAGAAAAAAAAACACACAACCCCAGTCACACAGTTCACAACAAACAAGCAGGCTTCAGAAATGATTGTCATGTTTCAGATCATCCTGCTCAAACCAGCAAGTCATCCTCTTCCTATTATGGTTGTAGATGCCCTTTGGAGGCATCGTTCATCATCAGCCTGTTTTTGTTTTATTACTTTAGGAAGGAGAGGGGAGAAGTAAGGTAAGGGTGGGGCCGGGGGGGGGCGGAGTATCATAAGCGGGGGCTAGTCACGCTAGTTTATCGGGGAGCCTGGCGTGCCTGGGGGTTGCAGGAAGTTACGGTAAGGTAAGTTTGAGAACAGCAGCAGACAAGGTGACCAGCTCAACTAAGTACGAGACTGAGTGGCAGTTGAGTATAAGAAATCGAGTGCAATCTGTTTCATGGGTTGCTGTGCTCTTGTCGCATAAGCCCTGTGATTGAACTCGGATTAATGATCGCACTACTTCGAGAATACGGAAGTACAGGGAGACATACCATATTCATGTATTCGACGAAGGCCTACCAGCCCCATCTAGGGCACGAACATGTATAATACATGTTTATTGACTAACCAAATGAAGTTAATCAAAACATGTATTATACATGTTTATTGAAGCAGGTATTATACACAGGGGTAGTAGCAGGGGGGTCGGAGGGGGGGGGTATATATTTATAGTATCAACTAAATTGGCTGTTCCATGAGCACGTGACCATCGACGGAGCTATTCAGAAAGTCTTCAGCAACGACCTCGTTCCGGGGCTTACCACCGCGTTACGGAGGCATGGCTGGTGGTAGGAAGATAGATCTACTCCATACGAGTATAGATCAATGGTGACGGCAGCGAGGTCAAACCCCCTGAGCTAAACCAGCTGGGTTTAGCTTGCTTATATAATATAAAACCAATAAACATACATGAATAAACCGCTAAGAGGTATTATACACGTTTATTGTAGAATAAACGGTTTTTTTCTACCCCTAGCCCCATCGCCATTCCTAATTACCAAGACTGATCTTGCTCTCGTCAATCGCTTTGGGTCTTGGTATTAGGGTGGCTGTATTCCGTAGGGAATACTGTGAACAGGGAAGCGAGAATGCTTGCGTTGTGGTCTGCGACTACCTTACTCCGCAGGTAGTTCTAAGGTAAAGCAAAGAATCTCCTTTGGGAAACAAATACCTTAAGCGCTCGCCCCCGGCCCGGCTTCGATCCCCCTGGGTGCAAAGCGCCACCAGGACAGATATAACAGGCGACAGGTTACCTGTAGCGCTCTGTTACTAGCCGACTATTGTTCCTTCACTGCAGGTGTACGGAATACGTACGGACTTTTCGAGATAAGAGGATTGATGATTGGTTGAAGCCTCGCCCGAAACTGGCACCTGCAGCATGAAACAACTCTATTGATCCATGGCTTATTTTGGAGACTTTCGTACTTAGGATGGGTATTGTTAAATGGGCATTGAAATGGTCAGCAGAGCGCTCTCCCATTTGGTGCAACCACCTTCGTTGTGCACCGTTCTGCATCCTTTACCTGCTTGCGCATCTCATTAGAAGCGTGCCCTGAAGTCCTTCTAAACGACGATTTGATATATTCGCAATGTATTTCCCATCTTTCATCCCAATCCTCACATTGCTAGAACTGCTTGCCGCTCAGTCCACGAGTGTCGTGTCTGATATAGCCTCACCATCGGATGTGCCAGTTTGTTATTCTCCCGATAAAAGCGTTGCGATTGACAATTATGCCTGCAATCTTTCCGCAAATGTCAGCGTATGCTGTGGCGTAGGCTCCATCTGCCTCGACAACAAGATTTGCCAGAATGGCAATGACCAGATTATTAGAGGAGCCTGTACAGATTCCACCTGGCAGTCACCCGAGTGTCCTCAATACTGCATGGGTAAGTCTATGTTGCTCAGTCCGACGCGCAAAATCATACAAATACTGATATGGTGCTCACAGGCGCCAGCACAGGCGGCACGGACTTGATATCGTGCCAGAATGTCACCAACAACGCTCTCTACTACTGCTGTGACCATACAAACAACTGCTGTAATGGAGGTGTCGGCAGGTTTCAACTCTCTGGTACTGGAATTCCCTTTACGACCATTGCGTCATCTGCTAGCACTGCAACCCGGCATCTCTCCACGTCGGCTTCCTCTCTGCCTACCACAACAGCCGCATCCTCCCCCTCGAGTTCATTAGTGGCTGATTCGCCGACCCAAACGACGGCATCCTTACCTTCTGCAACTTCTTCGCCATCTGCAGGACTCGGTACAAGCGCAAAGGTTGGTATAGCTGTAGGCGTTTCTGCAGGCGTAGTTATCATTGCTGTGCTTTCCTTGTCCCTTTGGTGGAGTTTACGAACGAGGGCATTGCCAAAACGTGAGGTTGCTTCTAGCGAAGATAACACGCCGTATTCGGATGCTCATTCTGTCGGCGCCGGAACCCACGATCGGATGCACGAACTTTCTGCAGAGATGGCTTGGGAGATGGCAGGCGATAGAGCAGGAGAGTTGCCGACTGCAAGGCAGGAGGCATGGGAGTTGCCTGTGAGGAACTAGAATTGTATGACTAATGCTTAAGTTAATGTCACTTTTGTAAATCAAAATTTCCAACCGGTCTTATCGATACATATTTCCCTCCCTAGCACCGAATGGCAACCAATGCCACCATGGTTCTCAATCAAAGGCACACAGAAAAGGTCTCCCTTGAGTTTACCTCAGGATTCAGACCTTGTCTCGCATGGTGTGTTACCCACAGTACTGTTAAATTGAAGCTAATCAGAGGCATGTATGATATAAAATCTCAACTGACCGAGGCAAACATACATGAAAAAACCTTTTGGTCCAAGGTGACGAAGTGGAGCATAACCGCTCCGAGATATGAAAACACGACATCATGCAATGAACGGTCTGGTGGTAATCTCATATTGGTACAATGGATGCTCGAAGCGGCTCGCGTCCAGAAGGACGAGTGTACAACCTCCTAAGCGCCCCAGCAGCACAAATGGTTCCATAACACACAAAGTAGTTTCTTGACCTTACTTTTGACGTTCCAATAAGTCCCCACAGGTAGCCGTCAGGTGAGTGCCTATGTCACAGGAGTCAGCTCTAGATTGTTTTCACCTAGTCTCCTCTCGGGTCTGGGAAATCCAGGTTGCTAACTACTTACCCTCATACATTTTTAAGTTGATTTTTGCTTTTGAAAAGCTACAAGCCTACTTACCTCGGCCTTCTTGACCGTAACTCGTCTGTAGAAGGATGCTCAATCCGTGGTAGTGCACCTTGACTCTCGCAAATGGGGCTGGAGTTTCTTGTGAGCAGTGGTGCATGTTCAACCTAAGAGACTGTCCTGGACGAGAGAAGCTTCTAATTATTGCCAAATGAGATTGGGGTTCGGTTGCGGGAATTGTCTATACAAAAAGCTAAATCAACCCACCTTAGAAGATGATTCTAGCGCTCTGTAGGACCGTATAACATATCACTCGCTGCTCAATATGATTGCACTAGAGAAATCCATATTGTGGTATAGCAAGCGAGGGTTAACTTGAAATCCGAGGACAGCATTGATAGTACGATCTCTTCGTTCATCGCTGGAAAACTTGGGCATGTACGATCAGCGGAATGTCTCCTAACAGCCGGCGCAGATGGGGATTCAAGAGACTTCAAGGTCAAACGTCGCTGCCCGGAGTGGCTCGGTGCAAGAATAAGGGACCTATGAGATCACAACTAGAGAGGGGAGCGGCAACCGAGATCAAGAATGACGATGTAGCGCAAACTCTCGATCTTGCAAGGAGTCCTATGCAACAATTCTCCTTGATGCAGGAGCCGCATTCGTACTTGAATGTGGGCACCAATCCGTCCCTCAAGACTCGACACTGTAGGACTCCCTTACACTAGGATGCTAGTAACGGACCTATTGGAATTTTGAAGGCGCAGAATCGCGCTGGGGTCCGTCTTGGACAAAGATTTCACTCCATTTGGTATGGCTCTTCGAGCAAGTCACTTTGGGATTGTTAGATTGCTGGCTGGAGCAGACGCGGAAGAGAGCCGAGACGTTCTAGGTGAGTTCGGTACATCAATTAAGAGACGCATTTGCGAAAGTAAGGAGTCGATAGCCAGTCGATGTATCGGCATTTGAGTTTCCAGTACCAGCCAACGCCCGCAATCCTTTCTATACTATCTACGCAACCAATGTTCTTGAGAAAGGTGCAGATTGTAAGGTGCGATGCGCGGCACTAGCCATCCGCACTGTTTATAGGTTCAGTGGCATCCTGTTGCAATACTTTGCCCATCCATTGAGCCCAAACCCAAGGTTTCCCCTCGCCATCTTCTTCTGTCTGTCATTGATTCCGGAGTCAGCATTGCCTTGTTAGGTAGTAATCTTGGCTTTCATGATGTATGAAGAGAATAGAAAATGTAATAAAAGCTCGATATGGTCCTGAAAAATGCCAGGAGACCCAAAACATGGGCTCAGAGAAAGGGAAATGGCTCCTAAACCACGCACCATAGAGTTGAAGTACTCCCATCCCATCACGCCACCAAAGTCAGGATATTTCCTTTTCAACGCCTCCAGCGTCTTCTTCAAAGGCTTATCCTTGACCCATCCCGTACAGTTGGCAGGATTGGTCACAAGGCCAGCAACAATCTTATTCGCGGGCCGGCCGCGAGAAATGATCTTGTCGTAGTCAGTTGTCGTCTTCATGCAGCCCCACCCGCAGTAAAATTGGGTGTTGTACCACGCGATTTCAACAGAGAATGCTTTCTCCAAGTCTTCATAATTGAATCCTGAGAGGTTTTCTTGGCCCCGCATTGCATTCGCACTGGGCGCGAGTGTGATCAGGAAGGCTTGTCCGAAATCGCGTTTCAGGCGGTTGATCAGTCGAATAACAGACGGCAAGGACATAGCCTCTTCCACGTCGAGATCGAGCCCGTCGAGGCCGGTGTCTGTAACCATTTGGTGGAGGAGCTTGTAGTGTACTTCAAAGCTGTTGATCTCGCCGTCGAGTCTTGTAAATGAGCCCTGATGCGCGCCGCCCAGCATGCCGAGTACTTTAAGCCCTGCGCGCTGTAGCGCGCGTATCTCAATCCAGAGAGGAAAATTCATGGGGTGGTCATACTCATCATCGTTGAGGGTTATGCTGTCCCGTGAATTGATGTGGAAGGCTGCCACTATCAAGTGTGTGATACCAGTCTGGAGCAGCGGGAGAATCGATATAAACTCTCCATTTATGTAATGGGTTTGGTAGTAGCAGACTATCCTTGGAGTATTCGACGAACAGTCCCTATTTGAAGGGTGGTTCTGAGAGACGCTGACCAAACGCATTTTTCCTTTTCCCTAAGATATCTTGATTTGGTTTTGCTATGACTTGACGGTTATTAGACCGAAATATCCCTGCCTAACCGCCATAGAAGGGTCAAAGTCTCAATTCACCATGAAAGCGTTCCAAAAGCACATCTGTTTGCGTCATGTGTATGAACAGTTGGTTTGAACTTGTCTCATTTGAAGATTATCTGAACAATTTTCCTTCAACGGGCTGTCGGATGGTACGTAGATCGAATTAATCGTTGAGTACAATTTATACCCAGCAATGGGGGCTGACCACATATGGCAAGCGAAGCTTGAGGATTCTCCACTAGATAGTGCTGCTTAGCCTAGAGCAGAGATCGACCCGAAATCGATGTATTTATGTAGGTAGTATCTAGAAAGCTCTGAAGTGCTGTGGGAATGAGTTTTCAAAGGTTTCGACAATGTGTAAGTGCAGTATTCTCTCGCCAACTAAGGTACCTTGTACACAACGGCTCATAAGATCAACATCCTATGCAAGCATCTAGCAAAGGCTGGTGATGGCTACCTTATGCCGTAAAACCTAAAGCCCTAGCAAATGTTTGGTACTGTGGATGAAAAGGACGGGCCATAAATGGCTGTGAATTCCTTACGTTCTCGACCTTGACCAATAAATCAATTGGTGAAGTCTCTCAAGCGTAATGCCCCACCATGTTCATGTCGTACAAGTTAGTACAACCAGCTCAGTGTGTCGCACGTCAAGTGATAATATTACACAACATAGAAACCTATCTACCTTATCTTCTCCACCACAAATCCAAACCCAGCTCTGTCCATCAAACACCAAGCTCTCTCAGAAGCTGTCTAACGTTTACTCGCTAACCAGCCTAACAAACACACAGCCATGGACCTGCTCAATCAAATCATTGCGTGCATCATCGGTCAATGCGACAGCCCCGTCAACGAAAAAGCCGCCGGTTCCAACCCGGACAAGGCTGCCCAGTACACTTTTCTGTCCGAAAAGATGGCGCCCTATCATGGAAAATCAGTCGAGCAAGCTAGTCAAGACGCAGCAGCAGCGATCTTCTCAGAATTGCAACATGCCGAAAAGCGCGGTCGTACTCTAGAAGCAGCATTGCAAGATATCGTTCGTCAAGCTGGCTTTGCTAGCTTCACAGAGCGTATTGCAAGGAAAGTTCTGGACGCGCTCCAGAATGCTCTCAAGGAAGGAAGTCCCATGCGCGAGGCGATGAAGGACGCTTATGAGAAGGCAATCGATGCTGCTGATGGCATAGCGGGGTTTTCTCGTGAGCATCCTGTTTTGACGGGCTGCATCTGTGCTGTTATCGCACTTGGCATTCTTGTAATCCTGGCGCCGGCTGTAATTCATGCTCTGGGTTTTGGCGTGGAGGGCGTTGTCGAAGGTACGATAAAAACCCTTATCTCAGCAATGGCCCGAGTGACATGGCTGATCGGACACAGGCAGCTTTGCCGCGAACTGGCAGTCGATGTATGGTGGGGTGGTGGAGGCTGGGTCGTTGTTTTCTTACCTACAGAAGCTGGGCGCGCTCTACTAGGACAGGACATCTGACCAGGACTGGCCCATCACGGAACTCTCTTTCTTCTGTAGTAGAGGATCTCTGTCCAGTGAGGTAGATGTTCGCATGCATGTTATTTCAGGGGAAGCTGGGTCAGCGAAGTCTTCCATAGGGCAGAATGGATATATCGAGCTTCAGACTCTGAAGCGAATGAACCCTTCTAATCACACTAACCTCATCCCCACTAGCTCCCGCCCACACATCTACCTAACCACTAGGGTAAAAAAAACAACTTTTCGCTCCTTCTTTTCGCTCTTCGTGCGGCGGCACGACTCTCAACCCCGTGTTGCCTGGACATCATTCCCCTCCATGGGAAACCCTCAGTGATGTATTCCAGGCGTCAGTCGTGCCACAGAGTAATGGAATTGCAACGTTGGTGCTGTTGCCTCGGAGCTTCGCCCTTTTGCCTGTGAAGGTGGTGGGGGCGGGGATGGAGGTGTGGTGCTGAACAGTTTTTGAGAGCATATGGGTTGGGTTGAGTTGGTGCGTTGGCCGTGGGATACGGAGGTACAATATAGTTTTGGGCAGGAGATGGGGGGGGAGGGGTTGAGAGGTGAGGGGGATGCGTAACTCCGTTTAGAGGTGATGGAAAGCTCCAGTCGAATATCTGTGAAACGGTCTAAACAAAGGAAAATCTAACGAGGGAGGAACTGCAGTGGCATCATGGTCTCTCAAGGGCCAGGTGTTCATTTGATGGCAGATGGGAATTTGTTTTCCTCTCTACCCTCATCTTATCATGCTCTAAAAAAAGCCCCATACCTTTTGCCCTTTTCCACCCTCACGCGTCATGATCAATCTTCTCCAGTTTCCCCGGCTCCCTCTTCTCCCCCGTCTCCCCCACAAGTCTCAGTCGATCTATCCTCACCTTCTCCCCGTCCCCATCCCCATCCCCATCCATCACAAACACCACCAACGAGCTCACATTCTGGAACTTGACAAACCTCAACTCAATTTTCGCCGTCCCGGTCTTCTCATCCCAGTCCTGAGGCGCCAGTGTAATTTCCTGGGTAGCAGGGAAATCTTCGGCTTCGTCAAAGCCAAGGATGTTTGCACGGTTGGAATAGATTTTGATGGTTCTAGGTCGCATGGGAATGTCATCCTCCGCGGATTCCGAGGGAGGGAGAGATGTGAGGTGCAGCGTATGTATCTTGAGTGTCGACTGGAACGGTATAAAGAGCATGAGCTGCTCGTCCGTGTCGCTCTCCACCCAGTCCTTCGTGCTCTCGCCTGTATCTGATTTGCCTTTGCCTTTCCCACTATCCAGTGCGGAAGGCCTGCTACTCTCGAACAACGTCCTCGAGCTGCCGAGATTGCTGTTAGAGTTAAGGAGGTCGAGACCCTTAACATCGACTTGATCCGTCACGTCGTTGTAGCCCTTGGGTAGACTCGAGCCCCACCATGTTGACCCGCTGCCGCTGGCTTCACCAAAGCCACCTGATGAATCTGAATCAGCTTCAGCGGCAAGCTTCTTTATGGCCTCTGACAACTTTCGAGGGTCAGCGCCTCGGATGGTGGAAACGGCTTGTTTGTTTTTGAAGATCATGAAGGTGGGGAGGCTGTACGACATCCTCGAAATCAGTCTCTAGAACCTTCAATACCAGTGTAGCACAAAGCGTAACTCACGCTGTAACGCTATATGCCTTTGCAATATCTTGCTGCTGGTCGGTGTTCACCTTGCTGAAAGTAATCTTCTGCGGTCTCGAGAGCTGTGCGGATAGCTGTTCGTATATTGGGGCTATTTGTTTACAAGGACCGCACCAGTCAGCGTAGACTGTGAGGCAGCATATCAGTAAGACTAATCGAAGAGTTGTTTGTTATACACCCAAAGCGATGGGCATACAGGGATAGTGGGGCACGTGGGGGGATTGTGCGTACAATCTGTCACTACTATCTTGGAAGTCTCGAGAAGTTTGTTGAATTGGCTTGTAGAGCCTATCTGCACTGTCTTTGACATGTTAGAATAGATTGAGGACTTTGAGAGAGATCTGGTCAAGAAGCTGACGATTATTGTCAAGGTCTCGGCATCAGATTTGCCGTCTCACGATATTCGCCTCTTTGAAACATCAATACGATTTTATGTTAAACCAACATCAATTTTACAGCCCAAACATTTTCATAAACTTCATTTTTCTCGTTCTATCGGCTGTATAAACCTATCCTACTGTGACGTGGTCTGATCCATGGCCAGTCCATACAGTAGCTTCCCGCTTCAAGCATCCTGATACACATAAGTCTCTCTATCCCAAAACTTTCTGCAAGGCTCCAATTGAGACTCTTATGGCATACTTGTCTTGAGAAGGCACGCTATGACCTTTGCGCCGTCTATCGTCTTCCTCTGTTCCGTAATGACTCTCAATCCCCTACGCCCGGACGCCTGTACTGATGAGGTTGGTTGTGTCTGATTGAAAATGACCTTTGTGATGGTACCTGTTGCAGAAATCGAGCATTCCCGTTCCGATACCTTTGATTAACTATAAGCGGCAAATCGGCCTTGAAGTCGTACACCCTTTCAGTAAGCTTGAAGTATCATGAGCCGGGATGGTCTGCCCTCGTCTAGCCATCCTCTACCATCGCAAAAGTCACTCTTAGCCAAAGGCTACACCCGCGGCACCCTGTGATAACCTCTCCATGCTCCGCATCTTTCTCAAGTTCTTCTTCGCCGACTCGAAACCCCTTTCCGTTACCACATCGACAACAGTGATACCATGTATTATGCTCTTCGTCAAACGCAAGATCGTCCAGATCCATGGTCTCCAGGCCAGGACGAGACCTTTCAGAAATCAGGCCCGTAGACAGGGACCCTAGTCTTACTGATCTATCGTATTCTGAGCGGCGCTTAGGATCGATCAGAGTCTTGTACGCATCTGCGATTTGGTCGACTGTGTATCCTGGAGCCGCAGGTTTTGCTTTTTCAAGAAATTGAACACGGGACTTGTCTGGGTGGTAGTAGAGGAGGGCTCGTCGATATGCTAGCTTGATGTCATGCGGGGTGAGGTCATTTTCGACACACGGCGATGGCAGACCCAGAATCTTGTAGTGATCCTGGAAATGCTCTTCCTTCATCTTGTTCGCATCCTGATGATTTTAAGCAGTGTGAGGAATGTGAGAGGACTGCCTACTAGACCCCCCAATGGCCAAGGCCGGTGCTACCCCTGTACCCCACACAAAACATTTGCCCTGCTTGAAGAACTGCAGGGGTGTTTAAGGATCGCCAACTTCTTGATTCCTTGCTTTCCAAGTGAACCACTCAACAATGAGTGAAGCCTATTCCTCAGCAATGATGATGCGAGTCCTTTCTCGTATTAACCTGTCTATGTTGTGTTGCAATCGGCGATTTGCTCATTACACCTCCTCCACATAACAGCCACAACTCAATCGCATATCTACGATAGTTAAACGTTCTTGACTACCAATATCTCCATTCCCCCACTCGTTCTTGCCTTCACTGAAGTTTGATCCAACGATGTGATAATGTATACTTGGCTTTCCTAATAACTTTTGAACTCGCGATCAACTGAAATGTCGAACGGCGCAAATTTTGATGAGAATGCCTCCAGAAGGACTAACGCAACACCTTATACCTCACGCCATCCAGTGCCGACAGTCCAAGGGTACCAGGAAACGCAAGAAGAGCGCGAAGCCGCGACAGAAAACACTCTGCCTGAAATAGAGGATAATAATCGGGAAGAGGGAAAGTTGCACGACCTTCTGGAATCTGCAAAGAGCCATCTTCACATCAATGGCTCCGAAGCAAAAGGCCCCAACCACAAACCCTACTTTAGCTCGAACCACAACGTTGAGCGTCCAGCATCCAAGGACAGTAGCTATGAGGAGGGACGTCGGAAGAATAGGCAGGGAGGAGACTGTGAGTCGTCTGGTGGGCAACAGCAGGGACAAGATTTTACAGCAGAGCTTGATCCTCGTAAGAAGCGTAAGAACATGAAGCATATGAAGAGGGACCATGCACCTCGAGAAGTCACCGACCCTGTCACACATCTCCCTGTCATGATCCATGACTCTACGAGTACCGAGTTGAAGAGTGCTCCTGAGAATGTACCTCGAGGCGACTCCAGTTCTGGGGGGAGTAGTCTCCATTTAGAGCGTGAAACTGAGCAAGAGCAGGCAGAACACAGAGGAATGGAGAAGCTCTTTCCGCCTCCAAACTTCGAAGCTATGCGGGAAGAACTAATTGGTGTCTATAATCATGCGTTAATGATTGGCCTGGGCGCAGTCCTTGCCATCTCTCTTCTACTGCTCACTGGAAGTCATTTGATTATTAGCTTGGGTGTGATTGATAGGAGTAACGACTCGTCAAGGTCATGGCTGTATGTAACCAGTTCCTCCGTAATTTTACTTACAAGCGGACTAGTGGTGGGAAGTGGTGTGATATGGGGCCTTCGAGACTGGCTCAAGAACAAGATCAACGCTGCTTGGAACGACGGAGTTTGGCATGCAGCCAAGGAAGAAGAGCAAAACTCCTCCGATTCCCCAATGCCCGAATCGACTGAGTGGCTCAATTCTATCCTAGCGTCTGTGTGGTCTCTGGTAAACCCGGACCTCTTTACGAGCTTAGCGGATACGCTCGAGGATGTGATGCAGGCGTCCCTTCCCAAAATGGTGAGAATGATAAGCGTTGAAGACCTTGGCCAGGGAAGCGAGGCTATCCGCATCCTAGGTATAAGGTGGCTGCCGAGGGGTGCAGCCGCTAAGGATATATCGGTAAATGGGAAAATCAAAGACTATGACAAGAAAGGAGAGACTGATCGTAAGGTCCCCGGCGAAGGGGAGGTTGATGACGGCAACCAGTCGGGAAAACAAGATGGCAAGCAATCTAGGGAAGACAAAAACCAGCAAGACGGCGACAACGAAAACGTTGCAGAGGGACTGGAGGCTGAAGAAGGAGATTTCGTTAATGTCGAGGTTGCGTTTTCGTACAGAGCCTCAAGTAGTGGCAAAATGATCAAGGACAAGGTCAACAATGCACACCTCTTTCTCGCATTTTACCTACCTGGAAAAATAAGGTTTCGTAAGTTTTCCCAAAGCTCCTTGACTCGCTCATTTGATGAAAGCTTATACTGGTTTTTGCCAGCTGTATGGGTTGAACTTCGTGGATTAGTTGGGACCATGAGGATGCGCCTTCAATTGTGCCCAGACCCCCCTTTTTTTGCCCTTTGCACTATGACATTACTGGGTCAACCCAAAGTCGATCTCTCTTGCGTACCATTAGTGAAGAAAGGCCTTAATATTATGGATCTTCCTATCCTTTCATCTTTTGTGCAAAGTTCAATCGACGCAGCATTGGCAGAGTACGTAGCTCCGAAAAGTTTGACATTGGACTTGAAGGACATGCTTGTTGGTGATGACTTCAAGAAGGATACCAGGGCTCGTGGTGTTTTGGTAGTCAACATTAAAAGAGCTAGGGACTTCAAAGAAGGTGATATAAGTCTCGGCGGGCTGAAGAAAGGGTCGTCTGATTCGTACGTTGCCGTTGGCTGGGCCAAATTTGGCAAACCTTTGTGGTCGACTAGAGTAATCGTCGCTGATATGGAACCAAATTGGGACGAAACCACCTTCATCCTGGTGAGTCCGGAAGAGCTCAACGCCGGAGAGCGCTTGCGAGTTCAACTTTGGGACTCTGATCGTACATCAGCCGATGATGATCTTGGAAGAATTGAAGTTGATCTTAAGAAGCTGATGCATAACCCTCAATCCAATGGTACGATGTGGGATCGTCATGACGGTTTCAAAGCCCCAGAGGCTGGCAAAGAGGAGCCAGGATGGTTGAACTGGAGTGTAGGGTACTTTTCCAAAAATAGGATCACGGAGAAGCAGCTACAACAGCAGAAAGCAGAGCCAGATGTCAAGACATTAGAGCAATTGAAAGAAAAGGTTTCAAAAGACGCAGAAAAGAAGATGCGCGAAACCACCAACCGTGACGAATCTCGTGAAATCAGTCAACAAAAGGCACAGGACTTAAAGGCTAGAGAAGACAGAATGGTTGTATCTGCGCCACCACCGCACGACTACCCTACAGGCATTTTTTCCGTTCAGATCCACAACATCATAGGCTTAGAATTTGAAAAGACCAACAAAGCTGAACAAGAGGACGGGGACGACACCGAAGAAGGCTCCAACGAACTCCCCTCAAGCTACTGCTCCGTCATTCTAAATCATCAAAAGATTTTCAAAACGCGTACCAAACCTAAGAATTCCAAACCCTTCTTCAATGCCGGAACAGAACGCTTGATCCGTGACTGGCGTACTACTGAAGTCATGCTTTCTATCCGAGACTCTCGTGTGCACGAGGATGACCCCCTCCTTGGGATTGTGTATCTTCCTCTTAGCCGTCTGTTCCGGGAACGCTCACAAATTATGGAAACTTATCCCCTGGTAGGCGGCATCGGGTACGGCCGCATCCGCATGTCCATGGTCTTTCGGTCAGTCCAGCTTCAACTTCCTAGGGAGCTTCTCGGTTGGGACTTTGGCACCCTCGAGATCACAGGTCCAATCGTCTCCAAGGACCTCGCTACCGGCTTACGAGGCCTACGCCTCAAACTACGTACTTCAGTCAACCGCGGGAAAATGTACACCACCGACGCCGACGGCAACGACATTCACTGGACGGGCAGAAAGGGCCGCCCCGTCCGCCTCGGTGTGCGGAAACGCTACTGTTCCTGCCTCGTCATCGAGTTCAGGAAGAACAGCATGATGCTCGACAAAACGCCCGCATTTGCCATTCTCTGGCTCAAAGACATCCCCGACGATGAAGAGAAAATATTAACAGTACCAGTCTACCACGGAAAGATACTCGAACGCGCAGAAGCCAACTGCCTCGATGCCGACGACTTGGGAGAGACGATGGGCTCAATAGACGTGCCTTTGAAATTGTGGCACGGCTTGGGAGGATACCACCAAAAACTCGCCAGCAAGAGCCCCAACTTGCAAGATGTGCTCGAAGCCCTCGCCACCGCCAACGACAACGAGGAAGTCCGCACCGCCATGTCCCGCGACGACGACGCCGACAGCAGCGACTCGGACAGCTCCGCCGACGAAAGCACTACCACCAATGACCGTGATGAGAACGGTGTCGAAAATAAAAGCATCGATAACGGCAAGAGGGGACCCCTGGCGCAGTTAAGGGATTATAAAGAGCACAGTGGGGAGCTACATCGGCAGCATAGAGGCTTGATGCAATGGAAGGGCGCGCGAACTGCAAAGTGGATGAAGACGAAGGTGCAGCATGGCAGGGAGCATCTGAGAGACGGGTTGAAGCTGAGCGGGCGGGATCCGGGGATCGAGACGGAAGTCTAGGGACGGAGTAAGAACAGCGCCAGACCTTTTACATTCGCATGTGAAGCTTGTAAGTGAGTCAAATGCCTGTCTGCTACTGTTCCGATGACCTGAACGTAAGAGAATAGTAGAGGAGATGCTGGAATTTCAAACTACCAAATGAAGATGCAATTTACGCTCAATGCTGTGTGGAAGCGAGATTGGACCGGAGGGGAGGGTGTCTGGTTCGTTATGAGATTGAACATGACAGTTATGGAGGCGTTGAGAAGGACAAGAAGGAAGAGGGCAAGCTTGGAAATTTGAGAATTGGTGGTTGTGCAGGACTCAACTGGTGGGTGGGAAGGTGTAGGGATGAGCGTTGGTCTGGAGCATGAGATCTGGAACTATGAGAACTCGGCGTAATACCCAGGAATTGATCGGGGGGTTGGGGGAGGCGAATGGAGTTTTAGGGGGGTTGGGAGTGTAGAGGTGGGGATTCGAAAACAGCACTCGCTCAGATAACTTCACATTGGGATTCGTGACGAGACATATATTCTCTACACTCATCAACATTCATAATCGACCTTGATTTTCCGTCCTCGGTTGTTGCTGCTCGGTAAGTCAAGGTGGATGACGGTCAAAACATCACGCAAGTTACGATTGGAATCAGCAAGACCCATGAGGTCCCAGTATTCTGTACATGGCGTAATTGGGCCACGATCGCCTGGCACAAATGGACGTAGCAAAATTTGGCCAAGTACAATGGAACATGACCAAAACGCAACGGAAGAAGCTACCAGCTCTAGAGCCGCGTCCTTTCCCCCTCAAAACCTGTTATTCCCTAGGACATAGTGATACCTGATAGTAAGAGAGCTGACTTGCTCTTTTGGACCTCCCAGACAACCAATTAGAGCGGAAGTTTTTCAAGTGAAACAAACGCAAATCCTCGGAGCGGATAGCCTTACATATCAGGCAGCAGTCACATAATCCGAGCGTCATGAAGCTCCTGACGAGAAAAAGGAAGCTTGTCAAAATACAAGGTTAACATGGAAGGCCATCAAAGATATTTTTGGCGACTAGGAGAAGGCTACATTGAAGGGACTAGCAATGTGTATCGCTAGAGGAGCAAACGAAACGCAAAACGAAATTGAAAAGCATAGAAGACAAAGAGTTCAAAAAGATCCCTGTGGATGTCGACGTTTTCGAACGCAAACTAGCACTATGTCACTAAGTGCAAACGAACTCTACGCTAGGCAATACTCCTGGAGTTGACGAGATCAAAAAAACCCCAAGTTTTAGGTATGAAAGGCGCGAAAGTCGATTTGGTTGTTATTAGAGTTAGAGAAAAGCCAGGCAACAGCAAATCTAAGAATTAGAAGAGAGTAGACCTCTTCAAGAATCTCTAAGATGCTGGAATTGAGCTTATACTAACCGGTCCCCATATCGACGATGTTGAAAAAGAGGAGGAACCCATCAACTTCGATATAGGCGAAGGCCAAGATCATAAGATGCTCAACTACAACAAAAACTTGAGGGGAAACTTGAAAGCGGAGACAGTGGCGCTAGCTCGAAATCTTCAGAAAGCAGCTCTGCAAGCGACAGGGACACATCGGGAGACCTGTTGAGGCTGAAAAAGAAACAATTATGCCAGAAACCGAACCGGCTTCCAAGGTGACTAGCCAGAGGTAAGCGACGATTGAGGCAGAGGAAGTACTCACTCAAAGAGCAAAAGAGCCTAAAGGAAGAAAACAGAGTGGTTGGGCTCATTGCAAAAGGTAAATGCCAACGCAGACCGCAAACTTCTAGAGCATGTCAGAAGAAATGTCGAGTAGGCATATTGGAGGTTCAATAAGTACTCAGCGATGCAAACGGTAAAAGCAAGTTCTTTTGGCGCAGGGAAATCAAACGTAGGAAAAGTATTGGAAGACGTTGATGGGGAACAGGACTCGTTCCGCCTACGAGCAAGTCATATGGGGTCTCTGATGCGGATCTCTAGAGACACTATGAACGCAGCATCGCGCAGCATCAAAACGTAAAGCAAAGATACATACCTGAGCCGTGAGAAGCTTTGTCTGATAATCAACAGAAGTGCAGTATAAAAGATACTCGGTTGTGCATTACCATATTGCTAGTCCTCAATATGGAGCCGTGACATCTTTTGGTATCTCAAAGACACTGACAGTACCAAGAAACGGTTCTCCGAACGCGGAACACTCTGCTTTGATCATGTAACCCTCTACTGCTTATATGTATCCTCAATGCCGTAGCCTTCAATAACGATTCCGATATTTCCACCTAAAAAAACAACCTGAGAAGCTCAAATATTATACCACCGCACACGACGAATGCAAGGATACCTAGCACGCATTGTAAGCCTCTCCACTTATTTTCAAGCCCGTTCATGCGCAGGAACTCACCTATCCACAAGGGTGAGATGGGTGGATTGAATTTCTGCTTTGGCTTGGTAGCACTCTCTGGCTTTCCGCGTTTGGCCGCTTCTTGTTTAGCATAGCGTTCGTTTGCTTTTCGTTGTTGCGGTGTTTGCGCCTATCGCTGATGTTTAGAGCTGTGCGATTTGAAGGAGGACAGGGCTCAGTACCATAATGGGAGTGGATTCGCAGCAATCCTGCCTTCGCGTTTCACTATTGACACCAAACTCAAATTATGAATTAACCTTTGACTTCTAGCAAGCCGTAGGAGACTATGGTAGAGATACTCGTTTGCTCGCTGTCAATGAGTTGCGTTGCGTTGCGCTGCGCTGCGTTTAGGGGGGGGGGTCAAATGCGGACTTCGAGATATTTAGGCTCCGTACAGCTATGATATTTTCTCGCTTGCGGAGCGTCCGCTCTATCATGACACGGTTGCAACAAGCTCCACACTGACAACAAACCGTGGTAAGCACCGCCAAAATAATCTGTGTCATCTCTGCTTGGATAAACATATGGGTACCCAGCAGCACTAGGTCATGTCGCACGTACTCTGGCGCCAGATCTTGAGGATGACGTGGACCTCTCAGGCGCGGACAGCAAGCACAGAATCAAAACCTATGTCTCCTCATGTCAGTCTGCCAATACCCTAGCGAACACTTGAGCAATCGCTCATCTAGATCAGGTGGGCTTCTACAAAAGCTTTGGCCGCCCAATAGTAAAGGTCTTCCTCGGCGCAGTCTTCACCTACCAGATAACATACTGGCTTTGGATTAAGCTGAAGACTGATGAAGTCAAGCAGCAGAAACGAAGTAAATTGACTCTGACTGTCGAGAAGTACTTCCGGTCGCTGACATTCTCTGTAGAGGAAACGCTCGCTCTGAAGGCTCAGATTCGTAGCTTTTCTAACAATCGTTAAACAGAATTACAAAGACATTTTAGATTCTCTTCGATATTGACATTGACATTGAGACCGCTCATGTTACTTTTACTGTTTCATATTTTTTCTTCATGCTAGTAGATTCGTATATACTGTGCCTACATAGAACCTCACATTATCTCATAACTGTTTAGAACTACTGTGAGGACGCATCTCATCGACTATGAACGATGCGTGCCTGCGAGGCTAGCTCGCGAGGTTAGATCGAAGGAACTAACGAGTGAATAGAGATAGCGACTTGACAGAAGATGAAAACTCTGCGAGTTCTCGCTTTCGTTCCTTAGCAATTAGTTCTATCATCAATAGAGTGCTACCTTATTATCTTCTACTACGCAGTTTCACGTAAAGAGACTTCGTCGCTTCACAGTTCTAATTGCTTCATTCGCACGAAGCTGCTCAGTAAAAGATGTCGAACGCGCAGCGACTCACTAGAAGTTGCACGATCGAAAGAAGCAATAACTTCTCTCACACTGAGAATTCATCGTCTCATCAGAACAGGTCTGAGAATCACGCATTCAAACATGCAGATGAGAAGTTCAAGTTGCAAGAATCTAATGAATAGACAGATTATATCTTTCGATGATCAGCAAGCGAAGTACGCAAGCAGTTAAAGAATCTGAAGATGCAGAATGTACTGCTTGTCTTGCAACTTTATGTATTGAAACTTGAGGGAAAGATTTGATCAATCTCTGATCATCAATGTCAACATAATGATGATCACTATTGAAGCGATGCACGCAAGCGTGTTAATTGATCTCACGAGTCTAGAGAGCAAAGCATCATGAACTACAATTTCTTGATGTTCTGACTGCGAGACTGCAAAGACTTCATAGTCGCGACATCATCTAATTTCATCACAAAAGAAGAGAAGCTGCAATGATCTGCATCATACTTGTCAGAGAAGTCTTGCAATCAGTGACGAGATCATGTGATAAGCATATGCAATCATGATGAGATACTCGACTGAAAGTACTACATTGAATACTTGCATGCTAAACTTAGCAATTCTGAAATTCATAACTTTCAAACAGAATGTTGACTTGAGACTGCAAAGCAGCAAGTTAATCAAAGCATCGCAAATTTCAAGTAATATCTTATCAGACTGTATGCAAATTTGAACTATCATATATTCAATGAGACTTGCATGATGTACTTGCGAATGAAGATTAATGAAATCATTATGAATGAATTTCTTTGCATTTCATACATTTCTATCAATTATGTCGATCTGCTAAAGCATTTTATAAACATTGACTTGCATTTGCAAAACATTGATGCATTATTGAATTTACATTTGCAGCAAAGTGAGAGTGCAACGTCTCAGAAGAGTTCTCGATTCTCACATGAAAAGACGAAGTCTGTTGCTGCAACGAAGAATTCGAAGTTCTTTGCTTCAAGCACGCAGTTTAAAGATGATGTGACACTCAAGTTCAATGAGTTCAAGCAAGATGCTGCTTCATTCAATTTTACGTGCTGATCATGCAAGAAAATGAGACACAAGATTAATAATTTGATGTATTTCAACTATGCATTCAGACAAGAGACTTGCAATCATGATGAAGAGATGAAAAAAGAGAAAGTCTGATGTTCATCATTGAATCATTAAATATAATTATGAAAAGATGATTGTCACATGCATTGATGATATCATTATTGACAAGTGTCTTTGAAAGAATGCATGAAGCTCACTGTCTTATTGATTCTGAGATCGAGTGAAATTTTATATTGCAATCGTGAGTAAAAGAGCATAAGTTATCAAAGAATTATGCAACTCTAAAACAGATTCAGATGATTGATGATCATTGAATTTTCTGCTATGATATGTATCAGATCAATATTGAGTTGATTGATCATAAGAAAGTTTGCAAAAGCTGAAACATTGAGTTTCATGCTGTGAACATGCAAAAATATGATATGATTCTTGATTACTTGTGATTAAATGAGATTGACTTGAATATTTGCTGACGCAAACGTTGCTGATTATATCAAGAAAACAGCACTCAGCGTGCAAAGTAAATACAAGTTAATTTATGCAAAACATTGAAATTTGTCGAGCTGATAATGTTACGATTCTAGCTACGCATCTTCGTTGATAGCTATGTTGATGACTATGTTGATGACTATGTTGATGACTATTCTGAGAGCTATTGCCGATCGCTCGTCGCTAGAGCATAGACTTGTTTCGAAGTCAACTCTATTCAGAGTTAGCTTATGTTCTTCTGAGTCATATAGATAGTCGATTCTTCCCTTCTAGATACTTTTCTTTCTTAGCATTTATATACTTATTACATTACACTCATATGACTCGCTCTATGCTGATTTCTAACATTATATAAATGCTTCTTCGTTACAGGCGAAGTGAAATAATCTGCATCGATTTCTTCAAATGCTTCTGCTAGTAGTTCTTCAACTCTCTATCGACTTTGATCTAGCGACTTGCGTTCGTGCAGCAGCATTCACCTTTTTTTTCTCATGAGCTGATTCAGCGAGAATAAACAAAAGATTCGAACTCGTGCGCTGATCAGCGAGTATAAACAAACGATTGAAACCATTCGACTAGATCAAAGATCAGCGAATTAATCGTTCATTCAGATTCGCAAGAAATTCTTCGAATTTGTTGAACAATCAAACAAGATCAGTCATAGAACTGCGTGAAGTCTCTATCTCGAGAAGCAAACTCTCAGTGAGTCTGCTTCAATGACATCGTCAATGCGATGATCTATTCGCTCTCATCGCTCTACTCATCAGTGAATCTGATCATACGTTCACATGCAACTAGTGAGTCTGCTACAATGACGAGCTCAAAGTCGATCTCTTCAATGAGCAAGTCGATCAGTGAATCTGCTTCAATGACACTGTCAATGCGATGATCTATCTTCTCATCGTTCTACTCATCAGTGAATCTGATCATACATTCACGTGCAACTAGTGAGTCTGCTACAATGACATCTTTTGTCAATGCAATGATCTATCTATTCACATCACTCTATCTATTAGTGAATCAATCTGTCGACTCGTTCGCGTGCAACTAGTGAGCCTGCTTCAATGACACTTCTATCTCGCATAGTGAGTCTGCTACAATAGGCATTTCGATTTTACACAAGACTAAGAAAATACATTCATGCGAACATGAATCATTGAAGAAGAAGAGTAATGTTACGATTCTAGCTACGCATCTTTGTTGATAGCTATGTTGATGACTATGTTGATGACTATGTTGATGACTATGTTAATGACTATTCTGAGAGCTATCGCCGATCGCTCGTCGCTAGAGCATAGACTTGTTTCGAAGTCAACTCTATTCAAAGTTAGCTTATATTCTTCTGAGTCATATAGATAGTCGACTCTTCTCTTCTAGATACTTTTCTTTCTTAGCATTTATATACTCGTTACATTACACTTATATGACTCGCTCTATGCTGACTTCTAACAGATAATGCTTGCAGCTAAGAAAAGAAAAGAGACTTATGTAACTCTGCTTTATCAGCTGCTACTCACAAATGACTTATTGCAGAATGCAGATCATCAGATTGCAAAATGCAATGCGCTTCAAGCGAAAGAATCAGAGATATTTTCTGCTATTCAAGATTTTAAGAAAGTATTTTCTGAGATTTTTTCTGATAGTCTGAACATGCATGATCAGATGAAACATTTCATTGATCTGATGAAGAGCAAAATGTCTTGCATCAAGTCTATTTATAAGATGACACAAGATGAACTCACTGCAATACAAGACTATTTAAACAACGCGTTAAAAAAGAAATGAATTCATTCATCAAGTAGTTCTGCAAAAACATCTGTGTTGTTTATAAAGAAGTTGAACGAAAGTCTTTGTCTATGTGTGAACTATCATGATCTCAATAAAATAACAGTAAAGAACAATTACTCATTGTCTCTACTGTTTGAGACGCTGAATCGCTTTGCTCATGCAAAACACTTTATCAAAATTAATATTCACAACGTTTATCATTGCATTTGAATTCGCAAGAGCGATGAATGAAAAATAACTTTTCATACATGCTATGATCAGTTTAAGTATCAGATGATGCTCTTTGAACTGATAAATGTTTCTGCGATCTTTCAGTTCTATGTAAATCATGCGCTTAAGTCATTCATGAATATTTGCTGCATGATATATTTGAATGACATTTTAGTATACTCTGAGATTAAAGAACAGCATTGAGAGAATGTATGCAAGATTCTTCATGTGCTACTGAAATATCAATTGTATGTCAAGCTGTTAAAATGCACTTTCAATCATAGCGAAGTTATCTTTCTGAGATTCATGATAAAGCGAAGAAATATTCAGATGAAACAGTCTTGTATCAATGCAATCACTAGCTGATCTGAGTTCAAGTTTGCAAAAAACATTTTCATATTCTTGAAATTTGCAAGATTTTATCAACAATTTATAAGAAAATTCTTTCAAATCATCACGCTCTTAACAGATTTAATTAAGAGTGTGAAGAAGATGATGATATGTTTACTCTTTATAATGATGTCAAAAGCAAGAAAAGCTTTTGAAAGATTGAAAGCAGTCTTTATCAATGCTTTCATTTTGAAACATTATAATTGAGATGCAGATTTTCACATGAAGATTGATGCATCAAATCATGAAGTTGAAGATGTGCTTAATCAGAAGAGTAAGACTGATCAATGATATTTCATTGTATACTATAGTTATAAGTTCAAAGAAGCTGAAGTACAATGAGACATGCATGATAAAGAACTGTATATTATAGTTCTTGATTTTAAAAACTGATGACACTATCTTCAAAGTAGCAAGCGATTCATATGTGTGATAATAGATCACAATAATCTTTGTTACTTTATGATAATGAAGAAGCTCAACGCATGACAGATACGCTGAACTGAGAAATTAGCTGCGTTTGACTTTCATATAGAATATCACAGAGATAAATTAAACTCTGCGAATGCGTTGTCAAGAAGACTCGACATCATGAAATTGAATGATAGTGAAAAGAATAATGATTATTTTCTATTTACTCTGCGAAATAAACTTCACAATCAGAAATATCAATCTAAGCTGTTAAAGAATGAAGAAGTTTCAACAGCAATTAAACTTGCAGCATTGATGATGTAACTGAATGACATAATCATTGTAGATACTCAAATCATGTGTTTGAATGAGAAAATACTCGCTAAATCTTGCAGAATTTTAGACACTGCGTTGTTTCAACTTCTGATTCATCAAATTATGAAGTTGAAGAAATTTTATTTAAAAATGAATGAATCAATGACTACGTGACTGCTGAAGTTACAAAAAAGAGACGTCTTTGTTGCAAATGAGAAGTGATGTCAACAATTCACATCTAGAAAGAATGAGCTTTCAAAATGAAGTATGAAAAATGATAAACTGCTACATCGTAATCTTGTAATCTATGTATTCAATGACTTTGCTACAAGAAATGAGATTCTGCATATGAATCATAGTGATTTCAAAGCAGATCATTTTGCACATGCTCATATTAAGACTGCGATAAGAAGAAAATATTACTGATCAAAAATGCTCAAGAAGATGACGAAATATGTTTGCATTTGTTCAGACTGTTAACGAGTGCAAGTGCATCATCATAAGCTCTATGAGAAGCTGATGTTTATATCTTCAGAAAACATGAATTCATTTCACATGATGATCATGAATTTCATAACAGACATGTTCTTTGCAAAGAATTCATACATTGAAAAAACAAGTGATGTTATATTGATAATGATAAATAAGTTGATCAAGCACGTAATTTATATTTCGACAATCAAAGATCTGAACGTTGAAAGACTTGCAAATCTGCTATGACGAAAATTCGTATCTCAGCATGAAATGATGCGAAGCATTATATCAAATCAAGACTCACTGTTTATCAATCATTTCTGAATCATTCTATGTTGACATTTTGAAGCGAAGCGAAAGCTAGACATTACGTTTCATTTATAAATCAATAATCAAACAGAAAGACAAAATCAGATACTTGAGCACTATTTGCGAGTGTATTTCAATTACAAGATGAATAACTGATCAGAACTTTTGTCAATGATGACGTTTGCATATAACAACAATGTACATGCTAGTATTGAAAAAACTTCACATGAGCTTTTAAAAGAATACATTGCAAGCTTTGCAGAGATATTTGAGAACAAAGTTCTAAAAAAGAAAATACTCTTGACTATGAAGTGAGTAGAATGATTACGAAATATCAGAAAACATCTAATGAGATTATGAAAGTAAATAGCAAAGCAACAAGCAAAGTATTATAATGCTCATCATAAAGTTGCAAGCTTTCAGATGAAAGACAAAGTGCTTTTGCAAAGTATAAACATTTGTACGCTTTGATCAAAGAAGAAGATTAATCACAGACAATTGAAATCATTCAGAATATTGAAGAAGATTAACATGCAAGCATATAAGCTTGAACTATCTGAAAGATATGATGCAATTCACTCAATTTTTTATGTCTTTTTATTGAAATTCTGACACTCGCATGATGAGAATTCAAAGTCGCAGATCATTCTCATAAAAGAAAAAAAGAAATGAAAGATAAAAAAGATACTTGATCAGCGAATCAAGAAAGAAAAGATTGAATGTTTAGTTCAATGAGCTGATTCGTCTCTTTACGAAAACTTCTGAAAATCAATAAAAAATCTTAGCAATGCAAAGAAGATCATTGAGAACTACAAGACAGAAAGACAAGTACATCAGTCAACTGCAAAGAAGTCAAAGAGAAAAAAGAAAGACAGATCACGTAAGAGTTACGATTGAGAGAATATCAAAAGCGCAAAGACGTAAGTTTAAGAAATTGATACTAAACTACAATTATAAAATTTCACGTAATATATGTCTTTTAAAAAAGAAGATGATGAATGTCATGAAAAAGCGAAGAAAAGAAGCGATCAACGATCGCGAGCGAAAACATCGAAGTGAAGAGAAAAGCTATTTATTCATCAGTGAATCTCATCACGCATTGCTTGCTTCAGTCAATACTTATGAGATGAAGACGAAGCAACATGATGATGATGAAAAGTGATGAGAACGAGAGAGACGAGAATCTCTACTCAACTGCAAAGAGCGAGATGATTTCAAGCGTAAGTGATGAAATGTTGAGTCATCATTCACGCAGCGTAATGCATCATCAGCTGAAGAGAATGTGAAGCTAGATTCATCACATAATTGTGCTTTTCTTCGAAGCAGTGCTCGTATTTGCGAGCATGCTCGATGAAAGCACGACACATGTGAATCATCACTACGCTCAGATGATGAATGCAGTGACAGCATCAGATCTTCTGATCATGATGATTTAATATACATCAGCATTTATTGAAACATGCAAAAATAGATATGTTTATCAGAAGTCGTGAACTCAATTATTAATGCAGCAGACGCAAGAAAGAGCAGAAGAAGCAAATGTGACAAACGTCGCAATGATGATGATGTGAAGAAGAATGTACATTTCAAGAAAATGAGCAGACTTTGTAAGCATGTTAGCATGATCTCAATGAGCATGAATGCTGCTACTTATCATGATAATGATGATGATGATAATGTTGATACTGCTATGTCATTCATGTTAGCTCATGAGCTGACTTGCATCACAACAACGCTGCAACGAAAGAAGCTCATATCATGAGCTGCGAGCTATGCAAGATATGCATAGCAGATTTCATGCTTCATCAGTTTGAAAGAACAGTATTCACAAAAGAGTATGTTGAGACAAGACAAGAAGAAAAGAAAGAAAGAAAGAAAGCAAAGCTGAAGAGTTGATATCAACAATCTCGCACTAGCTCTGTTTACACTTGTTAGCATGATCAATTCACGACACTTTTACACAGATGCTAAAGCGCTGAAGAAGTCATGACTACGTTATCAGTTACAAGAAGACAATACGATGCTATGAAGATTCAGAAGCTGAGTCTTTAAGAAAAGATGCAATTGTGAGAATGCATCTCATCGACTATGAACGATACATGTTTGCAAGACTAGCTCGCGAGATTAGATCGAAAAGATTAACGAGTGAATAGAAATAACGACTTGACAGAAGATGAAAACTCTGTGAGCTTTCGCTTTCGTTTCTTAGCAATTAATTCTATCATCAATAGAGTGCTATCTTATTATCTTCTACTACACAGTTTCACGTAAAGAGACTTCATTGCTTCACAACTATCTCTTCATGTAAACTTTGTTTAATATTATCTTTCTACTCTTTTTTGATGCGCTTCAAATTTTTTTGAAGACTGCAGCACACTTTATTGTCGAGTATTTAAAAGATTTTAGTCGCATGATTCAAGTTCTACATGCATGAGTTACAAGTGACTCGTCTTTCATCTGTGAACTAGACTTAACTCAAAACTAAAATTCTCAGATGATGTACAAAGACTGCAATATTGTGCAGATTCGTACTACGAATAAGAGATTTCTTCATGAATTGAAGATATTTTCAAGAAAGTTGATATAGTTTATCTTAGAAACTCAGACATGTTTTCGTAGCTAAGTCTCTTTGAGTTGACAATTCTCTGAGTGACTTCGCAGCGTAACAGTCTATAAGTAACATGTCTAAGATCAAAACTTGGTAATTTTGACAGTTTTGCCTTATTTTAATATACATTTATACAATTTTTTTTATCTTTTATTAAAAATTATCAACGTTTAACTTTAACATGCAATCATCAACATTTACATAATACATATATTGTTTGAATATTAAAAATAAAAAACTGCAATCAATATCAGTATTTCTGCTTTATTTATTGATATAAATATTAAATACATGTTTTGTGAAAAGTGTGAGAACGCATCTCATCGGCTATGAACGATGCGTGCCTGAGGCTAGCCCGCGAGGTTAGGTCGAAGAGGCTAACGAGTGAATAGAGATAGCGACTTGACAGAAGATGAAAACTCTGCGAGCTCTCGCTTTCGTTTCTTAGCAATTAGTTCTACCATCAATAGAGTGCTACCTTATAATCTTCTACTACGCAGTTTCACGTAAAGAGGCCTCGCCGCCTCACAAAAAGTCATGTACTTATAATCGTAAGTACACAATGATAATTTTATTTCAATTTATAATTTTAACTTATTATTTTTCAATAAAGTTTCATAAATATTTCAGATTTTATTTTCATTACTTGATAAGTTCAGCTGCTTATTCAACTGTAAAGTATATTTTAAAAACTTTTCACGTTGGAAAACTAGGCGTCGATGGCTTTTGGTGGCTAAAAGTCACAGGGGTCGTGTGAGGTCGATGTGCGCATGTCGTGATCAGAAGATCGCAAAAGATACAGTAGTTGATCAAACCTTTCGTGAATCGTGAGTCACTTTAGCAACTTCAGTTGCTGCGAGCTCAAATAGCAACACTTTCGGCTTCAAGTATCATCAATGAATTAATTATTAAATAAATCATTAAATAAATCAAGGTTACCACTAAACGTACACATCTGTAAACGAAGAGCGACGAGTCTAGTCTAACCGAATCTGAAACGTTAACCCTTTAGTAGTAACTTCTCGGCACAGGTAACATGATTATTCGAAATTATTCCGAGTATATTAACTCTTACCTGTAGGATTCAACAGGTCAAAGAACAATCTTGGGAAGCAGCTTGGGATCATTGTTTCACGTGGCGGAATGACGCGTACGTGGACGTGGCTCATTAAGACCATGCGGCCCTGCAGACTAAGAATAGGTGCAAATCCGCAGCTTGTTGCATGATTCCACAAGGTTGCATTCAAAGCGAGATGCTCCTTCTGGCTTATCTGCCCACTCTGATAGGATACAATCCGGATGAGTATATAGTACGAGTATTCGTACAATGTCAGCAATGCGAGTCCAAGTCCGCTCTCCATTGAGAAATGACTCAGGAGAGCTGGTCAACCAGGCGGGAAAACATCTCTCATTGTCTACAGCTCTCTTGAACGAGGTTTGTTTCTTTTAATTGTCACCTGTATTGGCTTGGGGCTGTTTATCCTTTTGCAGGCCGTTCTGAGCCACAATGGGAGTACGTCGTGCCGTCATCTCAGAAAACTTGACCGCTAAGAATCCTTTGTTCTGCCTACTCGTAGTGTACTTTCCTTGATTCACCTTACCTTACTCTTAGGGGTCGTCATTTGTGAAACCGTGCTTAAGATCCTTCAGGTATTTTCCACATCCTCCAATTGCTTCGATGATATGTTTCAAGTGTGTACAGGTCCTTCCTGCATTGGGCTGAACATTGCTGCGCTGCCGGCCTTGTTCAGGTATAGGGTAGCTGGCCTACGCCCTTGTACAAATAATCCTTGTTAAGAGGCTTTCTGCTAATGCAATGTCCAACCAGCTGCAGGAAGAACCTGTATACTTGTACAAGATTCCCAACCCCGAAATCCTTCTCTTTCTTTGGTTCAGGTCGTGTCTTGCATATGAAACGTCTCATTCTTCATGCCTTTTTACCTGCCTCGAGTTGCGCCTCAACGCTTCGTGGAGATCAGCAGTAATAACACCATCATAGATGTGGCAGTACAAAGAAGCATGCGAGGAGATTAGCGTTCTGATAAACGTTGATCACCTTTGGTCGCAGAGATTAGTTCTCTCAACGCAGAAGCCGTGAATCTTCTCAGCAACTACACATGCCGATCTCCATAACCGCCTTCTTCAACACAAGATTCAAAATAACATATAAGCTGTGAATATTTTTGGCAATTTGACATGCCGATCTTTAGAAGATCTTCCTTGATTCTATTAAGGGTCGCATAGGCATGGGATTACGAGGAATCCTTCGAAATTCCAACACAAAATCCTAAACAACGTATTCAAATGGAAATAGTAGCCAAGTTGAAGGAATGCTCAGTGATCTCCGGCAGCGGTTTCATAGCTCTAGCAGTCTAGCTTATGGGCGCAGCTAATATGATGTCTGTCTAGACTCCTGACCGCAGACTGCTTGCATTATATAAAGACTTCATGATACTTCTCATTCTTTTCAGCGGCATACAGGCTTCTTCTTATCTTATAAAGAATTTAATATCTCTTTATTCATTTTCAGCTTCAACCTCTATCCACTCAGTCAAGTCCGACAGTTCTCAGCTCGGCCTACGTTCGACCGCAGAATGCCTCTCACTTCGAGCGCAACTGCTGCGCTGATCGCAATACTCATCATTCCTTTAAGCAGCGCCACCCCGATTAAATCATCTCTTGTAACCACCCTCACAATACGAGATCTTCAGGTAGCAGGCTTAGGACTTCCTAATTGCGACACTAAGGACACCGATCCAACATGGGCCCAAGGCCAGAGCAATTTCAAGGAAGGGGATGGGGTAAAGATTAGCGATGACTGCGACAACGGACTGGGCGGCAGTGACCACTGCTGGTAAGCTCCCTTCAGATCCGCCATACCAGCCTTTCCCCTTTCTTCCCCTCTCCGCTCAAATAAAGTACTACAAATACATACTCAAAACTTCATCGTACTGACTCTGCTTCAAGGACGGACTACGTCCTCGTCGACTACATCAACTCAGCCGGCCCGTGGTATAGTCCTTTTGGTCAAATCAACTGCCCGAGTGACTCAGCCACTCCAGCAAGCATGTGCAATCAACAGATCGGTCAGATGAAGCAAGATGCGGATACATGCAAAACCACCTCATGGACCGCCGGTGGGAAAGTAGGCGTAGAATTTCAGGGCAAGATCTCGGACGTGTTTGGCATTACAGTCGCCCCCGAAGTCAATGCTGGTGGTGGCGCGACGGCGACAACCTGCAACACCAACGTCACGACTGAAACATGCCAGTGGCATGGCGGCACCGGCTGCCATCAAAGCTGGGCCTCGCAAGTCATCATCACTGTGCGTGGCTTCAAGCGTCGCACGTGCGAATCACCCACCTCCGACCTTGCCGCTAATATGCCCAATATGGCCCAGCGGGGCTTTGATGGTAAATATACTCGCGGTATGCAGGACTTTGAGCTCAAGGTAGCATCTTCAAATACGATTGATTGCGACGGTGGCTGCCAGCCAGTAAACCACAATCCATTACCAAATCAAGGCTCAGATCCTATACCTTGGCCGCGAATGTAGAACACGATAAAGTTCTCAGAGAAGCCGAGCGCCTGGGTAAATGCTGCGTGCATCGCGTTCAGTTTGGTACTGAGGATTTAGGAGAGGCAGGCTAGGGTGAAAAACCTTGTTTTGTTTTAGGTGGAATTGTTTAACTTTGTACATCAGCGCGTTTATGTTACGAGTTTAGCCTGAATCATCGACTACGTCTCTACAATGTAGACTGCATCCTCAGTCACGAGATTAGCTTAAGAAATCAGTCGACTTATTATTAAATGTTCTGACTAAACGTACACCCCTTTTTACTACATTGAAGCCCCCTGCCTACTACATTTACGCCCCCTGTTTACTACCTACATATACCGCCCCCTCAAATAGGTTTAGCGGTTACCCAACTAGGGTTCATCTTTGAAACAGACGAGCATCATACAGATACTTGATTTTGTATGAGCGGCTCACCAAAAATCAAGTATCTTTGGGATCGATATGTTTTTCGAAGCTGATTTACATTTGCAACTACATATCAAATTTGAAACACCCCTTTGGCCATCTCTTTTCGGTCGTAAACCCAAAGGCATATAAGCCACCGCGTAACGGCTTATTTGCTGGTATGTTGGAGTGCCCATTTGTTTCCCCTTGCTCACGGTTTTCCGTTCGTTGTGTGTCGGGTTGATTGGGCCAGCGGCCTCGGTGCCCTTGAAGAGGTCTTCGAATAGTAACATTGCCTGTGACGTAGCTGAAGTTCATTCCAGACGCATCCTCGCGGGAAATCCAAATGGGATTGTCGACCGAAGAGTGCAAGGAAGATATCACGGTTGATGGCAAAATGAGATAGCCCTTGCCTCTGTGGCTCATAGATCTCATCTGCAAAAATTAATCTTCTTGAGTTTTCATGTGATTCTTCATGAGGTCGTCCACATCGCTGCTCGACTGGAATATCCGAGTCATCTTTGTATCAGAGTCTTGAATTCGAAGTCTGATAGCTTTCTCCGACTCGAAACCAAGCGTTATAGCCAAGTCTGCCAGTCTCTGCCAGCATTGTTCGTTAATAAGCTTGACCTGTGGTTTCCGCTTTCCGATATCCCTGCGGGGTGCTATTGCATTCAAGTCTGGAAAATGACGCCAGGCAAACATTCACAACTGACGGTAACCACACTCAACGGCCTCCATTTCAGCACCAGGTCGAGTAGAGAATTGAGAGATCTTATGTTGAATCAACAACTTTCCCTCTTCTTGTTTCAGGCCAACGAATATCATAGAGATCGCTTGATGAGATGATTTCTTGCTGCTGCTATTCGGGGGAAGAAGTCGAATGATCTTTGCGGGTGGTTTAAGCCACTTAATATCTTCAATAAAGGTATGAATTGAGAAGATCATGCACTTGACGCTTTGTAGATTCTGTAGCAATTGCGACCGTGTAGAAATTCTGTAATCAAAGGGAATAACTCATTTCGGTGCACTAGTTCTTGAACGAAGGAGCGGTCTACTTCCGATACGGACGGACTTCGTGTCTGCAATGGTTGCACGGTACGGGAATCTGTTGACTACCATAGATCATTTTGACCACCAACGATGTTATTCCATTGCTCGCGGACGTGTCGAAGATAATGCTCTATCTTCTAGAAAGGCTTAGGATGACTTTTTGATGCCCTGGTCCGATTAGGTAGGCTGGTCAAAGCCCGATGTACAGGGAACATTGCATTAGCCAAGCCACCTTTAATTGAACCCCCCAGTATCAATTTCCACCAATCATAAGGCCGCTAGTGAGGCTGAATCAGCTTTCATATTAGGCAATAACTAAGGTTTGGTGCAGATTAGCTGAAAGGCCTGAATTTACCAAAAAACCTCTCAAACGACCTTCTTTCTCTATCAACATCGCTACTTTCCACCATATTCTACTTCTTACCTTGTTAACAACCTTTACAGTACTATACTTAGACACGCCTTTAACAACTGATAATGCTTGTTCTCGCTGTCACTGCGCTCAATGATGAAGAATGAAGAAACTTTTGACCTGAAATGATTATTTGAACATGAGAATTGTTCAACAATAGACTGACCGTTGAGTTGAGTTTCGGGTTGACATTTTGAATTTGACTCGATTCGAAGTTGAGTTGCTCACACATTGGCAAATTCCCGAGTGCTAATTAGTCAACCATACGCAGTTAATCACCACGTTGGCATCATTGACATCGTTGGCAGATGATTAGATCAAAGGTTCAATCAAACATCACTTAATTACGTCATTAACCTTGTACTTAGATCTAATAGCTGGTAAATTAAACTATGTACCGTTGCGCATAGATAATTAAATGGCCAACAGCATCAGTAGACAGTTTGACTAGACTGACCGCGTCGGGTCGGGTTGGAATTTTTTTGGAAAAGTGTCGGGTCGGGTTGAGAAGTTGAACCTGAGCACTCGGGTCGGGTTGAGAAGCTTGACCCGATAACCCGATCCGAAAACCCGACCCAATCCGACAAGATATTAGATAGGTGTAAATAGCTTGGTCGAACAGCCTTCATGGTCCCCTTCATGGCTTTCTACCATGTTTCCCCGTCATGACTCCCTACCAAAGTCAAACGGCCTTCATGTTTCCCCTTCATGTTCCCCTTCATGTTCCTCTTCATGTTTCCCGCCATGACTCCCTTCATGTTCCCCTTCATGTTTCCCTTCATGTTCCCCGTCATGACTTTCTATCAAACGGCCTTCATGTTCCCCTTTATGACTTTCTACCAAACGACCTTCATGTTTCTCTTCATGACTCTCTATTAAAAGATAATGCAAAAAGGTAATGCACAAGCCAAAAATCGGAAAATTTTCTATATTTAGCTCTCTTGACATCAAGCTTGAGTTCTTGACGAATCAAGTTGAATTGACTCAATTTTCAGTCGAATCGAGTCGCGTCGAATTGAAAATATGAGCAACTCGACTCAATCTCGATTCAAGTTCAAAATGTCAACTTAAAACTCAACTTGATGATCAGTTTAGATCAGCAACGAGATTTATCTGTATGAGATGCTGACTACGAATCTTCTGCAAGCTATGCTTGTCAGAAGAGCTGAACAATCTCATTGACAGAGCAGTAACAGCGCGATACGCGCATGTTATGCTCACATACACAGATCAAGCATCGCATTGCAATGCTCACAAACAACAAGATCACATGATCAAATGATCATGTAATCAAACAGCAAACAAAAGTTCACGTCAAAGTGATCAGCTTTCACAATACACAGATCAAGCATTGCATTGCGATGCTCACAAACAACTCAAAGCTCATTTAGTCTGCTCAACTAGATGATCAAACAGCGAACGAAAGCTCACGTCAAAGTGATCAACTTTCACAATACATTGATTGCTCATTTAGCTCGCTCAGCTAGATGATCAAATAGCAAATTCAAAAGCTTACGTCAAAGTGATCAGCTTTCACAATACACAGATTAAGCATCGCATCGCGATGCTCACAAACAATTCAAAGCTCATTTAATCTGCTCAACTAAATGATCAAACAGTGAACGAAAGTTCACGTTGAAGTGATCAACTTTCACAATACATCAATTGCTCATTTAACTTGCTCAGCTAAATGATTAAACAGCAAATTTGAAAGCTTACATTGAAGTGATCAGCTTTCACAATACACAGATTGAGCATTGCATCATGATGCTCACAAACAACTTAAAACTCATTTAGTCTGCTCAATTAAATAATCAAACAATGAACAAAAGCTTACGTCAAAGTGATCAACTTTCACAATACATTGATCACTCATTTAACTCACTCAGCTAAATGATCAAACAGCAAATTCAAAAGTTTACATTGAAGTGATCAGCTTTCACAATACACAGATTAAGCATTGCATCATGATGCTCACAAACAATTCAAAACTCATTTAGTCTATTCAATTAAATGATCAAACAGTGAATGAAAATTCACATTGAAGTGATCAACTTTCACAACACATCAATCACTCATTTAGCTCGCTCAGTTAAATGATCAAACAGCAAATTTGAAAGTTTATGTTGAAATGATCAGCTTTCATAATTTTGATTTGTTTATATAATCATTTGATTATATAAACATGTTGCATGCTTGTATGTGCATTCTAATGATCTGACTGCTCAATGAAAAAATATACAGCAGCAATTATGATTAAATTACATGTAATTTAGCATATACACAGCGCTTCAGTGCTACTATTTAAATAAATAGCATCATGTTTCATAGTTTTAAACTGCATAAGCATGTAAAACTTGAAGAAATAAAAAAAAATTGATGATCAATTTAAGTTTGACAACATCTTCGCTCTTTGCATTTTACATGCTCATCATTCTACTCATCACTCTACATGCTCATCATCTTACTCATCACTTTACATGCTCATCATTCTACTTATCATTCTATTCAGATACTTGTTAATTTACTTGTTAATTTACTCATCAACTTACTCACTTCAAAACATGCTTTATGCAACGTGTTTAAACATATGTCATTTACTTCATAATTTACTTTATAATTTACTTCATAGTATGCTTCATACATGCTTTATAACATATGTTAATTAGCTTAATAAAATACATTCTTTATGACTTGATATTAAACTGTCAGAGACTGAGCTAAACTAGAGATACTATTAATATAAAAGATTGATATTATTATTACTTTGATAAAATCTAGATACAAAACAATACATCACATAATGTACAAGATGAAAGACAAAGAATGAAAGAAAAGAACGAAAGTTCAACTTTTATATACATGAATTGAGCAGAATCAAGACTAAACAGTAGTTTTATTGACTTAAGATTGCAGAAGTTTGCACACACAACTGAGATGATTGAAACAGAATTGCTGAGATTAAATTAAGATGATGATGATTAAATTGATGACTTGATTCATTGAACTGCAAAACAGATTTAATGAATTGAGATTATCTAAAATATTAACAATCTATGTTTTAAATTGAGTTGATGACTTGACATCATGACAGTAACTTCTCTCTTCAAGACTGAGCTTCTGCAAGATGATGAGAAGAAACAAAATGAAATGAGAAAGAATTAAAGATGAAGATTGAAATGAAATGAGAATTGATGTGAATGCATTTTAATGTGATGAAGCACAGATGAGACTGAAATAAATTTGAGTCATATTTAAGTCAGATCTGAGCAAGATGTTTGAGTCAGATCTTGACAAAATCTGAAAGATGAAACAAGATGAGACGCATTTTAACATAATGATGCACAGAAATTGAAACACATCTGAGTCACATTTGAGTCAGATTTAAACAAGATGTCTGAGTCAGATCTAAACAAGATCTGAGTCAGATCTGAGTAAGAGAAAGACAAAATGCAGTTTAATGTGATGATGCACGAATGAAACTAGAATACATTTGAATCACATCTGAGTCAGATTTAAACAAGATGTTTGAGATAGATTTAAATAAGATCTGAGTCAGATCTGAGCTAAATCAAGATGATGAAGATTGAACTTAAAGTTCTTAACATTGACATTGAGACATCACACACAACAGTACATGTGATTCTTCGACAACAAAGTTGATGAAATAATATTCATTAAGTGCTTACTCATAATTATTCAGAAGATTGAAAGATTTTCAAGTAGAGAAGTGATCTTTTCAATCAATGTAATACTTGAGCAGAGATGAGTTATAGCATCTATCACGCTTGAAGTTTAGTATGCTGTTTACATATCAGAATCTTTTGTCATTCTTGATAACAATGAGTTTTTAAGATTTCTGACGTTGACTTGAAAGAAAGTCACTTGCAATATGATTCAAAAGAATGACATGAAAGATTAAATGAATCTTCATGAATGCTGAAAGATTTAACTCAATAATCAGAGAATTGTTCTTAAAGATATGCTTGATCTTGAAGAAATCAACGTTATGATCATCTAACTTGACAGCGAAGCAAATGATGCTGAGATTGCGAATATTTAGTCAGACTTCATCTTCAACAAAGTATTTAAAACAAGAATGATGAAAGAGATTAACATTGAATTTGTAAATGATCTGAGCTATAAGCATCTCATCATGTAGATGCTCAGTTAATTTCTTCATCTTCTTGATAAACTCTTTGACATTGATTAACTTGTCTTGAGCTTGAAATGTAAAATTCTTGAGCAAAGACTCAAAAGACTTAAAGTTTAGATGTGAGTTCTGACTTGAATTGATCAAGAAGAGTGATGTTAAAGTAGTTGATGATGATGTGTTATTGATGACGAATTCAATTTCAGAAAGTCACTTAGCTCAATCATTCTGCATGTAGTTGACGAAGACTTGAAAATAATGCTTCATGACAGCATTGACTTTCTCGATTTGATCATCGATCTCAGAATGATACGTTGTTGATAACTTAGCGTTTATCTTCAACATTTTACACATATGCTTTCAAACATTGAAAATGAATTATGTATCTCAATCAGACATGAAGAACTCAAGTAAATCATGATGTTTTCAAACATAAGCATAGAAGTAATTGATAACTTCTTCAACTTTCATAGAAGTGATGAGAACTAAATGTCTCATTTTGATAAAATGATTGACGAAGACTAGAACATATCTATATGTGATACTCATGAAGATACTGAGCGATAAAGAATTTACATAGTTCATGAAAATATCACATCAATGATGTTTGAAAACTGAAAGAAAATGCAATCATTCTTAAGTTCATTGTTTAGAAAGTTTAAAATGTGTGCACACATGACAGTTTCATACAAAGTGTTGAACATATTTATAAATGTTTGATCATCAGTAAACTTAACTGATCAGTTCATAGCTTTTTGCTCTTTCTAAGTGATTATTGACGACATTATCATGAGCGAGCTGAATGATATAAAGACGTAGTTTATCTGAGTTGAGCACATACTTTCTTTCTTAAAAGTACAGATGATTCTTGTGTTCTTTACACTCAACTAGAGAGATCTTGTTATGATGTCGTGCTTTATTGCAAAGTGCTTCAATTATTTGAACTGCGAATTTGTCATTGATTTCAACTTACTTTCACAATGTCTGAGTGAGACTGTCAGCAGAATCTTCATCAAGATTCAGAGTGTTCTGATCTAGCTGAGATTTGATATCTTCAACGTTGAATTCTTCGATTTCTAGATTCATGAAAGTTAGAATTTGCAAAAGTGCTGAGATAATTGAGAACAGATGTAACTGAACTGAATCTAGAATGATGATTTGTGACTGAAACTTCATGACTTTAATGTCAAAGATGTCAAGAGCGAGATTCTCAACAATATCAAGATTTAAAACATGAGTTTTCAGAATTGTCTGATGTTGATATTGATGTTGAGAATTGAATGTATTTCTCTCTTTAAAAAAATCTTCTGAGTGACGTGTCAAAGCATTCAACTTATCATTGATCTTGTTGAAATGATAAACGATGCAATAGTTGAATCTAGATAGAAACTCACTTCAACAAGCTTGATGACGACTCAACTGCTTAATTGACATGAAATACTCAAGATTTTTGTGATTTGTGATCATCTCAACAGAATAAATAAAGTCTTCAAACTCTGATTATTATTTCTTGAAAGTATAAACAATGATCATGAATTTTTTATCGTAGATCTCATAGTTACACTCGACTGAGTTATGCTTCTTTGAAAAGTAAGCGACTGAATAAAGAATCTCGTTCTCATCATATTGAGAGAGAATGTCTTTGAACATATAGTTCAAAGCATTGATTTCTATCACAATCTTGTGATCTGAATTATAATGATGAAGAATAATCTTGAAAGTGAAGACTTTCTTAAGAGTGTTGAATACAATCTGACATTTCTAAGATCAGACAAAGAGTACATCTTTTCTGATGAGACGAGTGAGCGAGATAGCTATTCTACTATAGTCATAGATAAATCTTCTATAAAAGTTCGTGAAATCTAGAAAACTTTGAACGTCTTTAACGTTGATCAAGATAAGTCAGTTGACAATGATGTTTATCTTAAAAGAATTCATCTTGATTTCTTCAATGATGATTATCAATTCTAGATACAAAACTTGAGTGATGTGAAACTTGCATTTGATTATATTCATCTGAAGATCTGCTTCTTGCAGCTTTCGCAGAATGAGCTTGACATGAATCTTATGCTCAAGTTCATTGTCAAAATAGATCAAAATGTCATTCAGATAAGCTGTACAGAACTTATTTAAATGTTCATGAAGAGTATTGTTGATGTACTTCTAAAATGAGACAGACTCATTACATAGATTAAAAAGCATGACTAGATACTTGAATAATTCAAATCGAGTGCAAAAGATGATGAGAGCTTCATCTTCTTCTTTGATTCAAAGTCGATTGAATGCAGAGATGATATTCAGCTTGATAAAGATTTTAACTCAACTTAAATGATTCAGCATTTCTGAGATCAGAAGCAGAGAATATCAATTCTTGACTGTGATAGCGTTCAGATCTCAATAGTTCACGCAGAAGCAAAGTTCTTCTTTAAGTTTCTTAATGAAGAGAACAGAGATGATCGTCTGAAAGTGACTGACTCGAATGAAATCTTTGCTCAGATTCTCATTCAGATAACGACAAAGTTCTAGAATTTCATCACGACTCATGTCATACCAAGCAAAGACTGAGAATTGAGCATTTTCTTTAAGATGTATGACATGATTATGAGCTCAATGCAAAGACAAGATATCGACGTTTTTCTTGAAGAAGATGTTTAAAAACTTGAAATATCTGAATGATAGAATTGTGACTGAATCGATGTTCTTACTTTGTCAATAGACTTCAAGATTTTCTTGTGTCATGAATGCAGTCAAATGAAATTTCTTTTTCATTTGATGAAGATTCAAATGATGATTCTTATCATACATACTGTTTTGAGAATGAGATGAGAACTGAGCAAGAGTTGAACTGTTCTTTGAATAAACAGTCAAAGTCATGTGACGCAATTTTGACTCATCATAATCTGTCAGAATCGTGTCTAGATGATACAATCAGTGAAGATTAGAGTTGATAGTGCTTGATCTTTAGAGATAGCTATAACTGAATATTAAGAATACAGAAGAAGATTGATACAAAAGCTTCTATTTATGTAATGTTCAGAGACTGCGCTAGGCTCGAAAAAGATGTGTTTGTGACACGAGAAGAATGTGATGTAGATGAACAAGATGTTGATGAAAGAAAAGAGTGTTGAGTCATATCTGAGTCATATCTGAGTCAAACCTGACTAGCTCGCTGATTAGCTCTAATCATTACGCAGAGAATTCGCTAGCGTTCACTGCAAATTGATTAGAGCTTTAGCCTTGTTCAATCTTGATACGCTTGTAACATTACTCTTCTCTTCGAAAATTCATGTTTGCATGAATATAGTTCATTTGCTCGCTTTTGTTGATAGTTATTTTGATATTTAGCACGATTTGTTTGAATATAGCTTATGAAATTCATTCAAAACTTTCTCTGAGTCATCGAATTTCCCTTTATCGACATAGTATCATTCGTCGTTTCTATCTAGATCTGTTCATTTAACTTTGTACTGTATTCGATCTCGATAACGTCTGAAGTTTAATATATTGTCTATCTCTCAATGTTCATCATCTTTGATAGTGATGAGTCTGAGTGATTCTGAATGCTGTTCTGATAGAGAGTCTTCTGAATACGATCGCAGTAGCTTCGAGCTGAACATCGAATGCAGATGCTTCATGCTGACTGATAGATGAAGATGATAAAAGATACTCACTTTGACAGTGATTTGATAGAAGTCTAGCTGTTTGTCTTTCAAATCTTTGCAGAGTCTCGTTGTCTTGACGTTTCTGAAAGATAGTTAAACTCAGTCATTTACTTCATAAATGACGTCTCGTCTATGTTTATTGATTTGAACTTCGATGATCATCTTCGTCTTTTTTAATTGTTGACGATCGAAGTTCAGTAGCTCTTTCATTCAAATGACAATATCATCTGCTTTTCTAGCTTCAAGTCGTTCACAAGTTGTTTCGTAGTCAGTCGTATCTGAATCAAAACTCATTCGAAGATGAAATTCTTTATTGAAGTAAAAGAGAATCATTGAAGTGATCGAGAAGATATTGAAATTGTCACTGAATTTCATCATAGATATTCATTTGACTCAGTCGTTCTGCATGTAATTGCAGTAGATTCTAAGTTCTTGTTCAACATCTTGATTGACTCGTTTCGATTGATCTTCGATCTCGAGATGATAGACTGTGAATAGACTAGCTGTGATTCTCAGTCGCTTGCAAAGACTTTTTCACATAGTCGATATGAATTGAGAGTCTCTGTTCAAAACAATAGAACTGAGTAGATCATGCAGTTGATAGACGTTTCATAGCATGATTCAAACCGTTTCTTCGACTGAGATGTCATCGTCTTCTCAATGACAGAGAACATAGTGACGTTCTTTGATGAGACGACATATGATTGTGCAAATGACGTTATAGTCTTCTAACAGAGATAGTTCAGTGATGAAGTTCATAGCTATATCTTTTCAGCGTTTCTGTGAAATTGAAAGAGAATGATGAAGTTCATTGATGCTATCTCTAGAGACTTTGCTTCGCTGACAAGCATGACAGTTTCAAATGTATTATCGAATAGTAGCTCGATGATCTGATCAATAGTAGAAACGCTGAACTAGATTGATGATTCGTCTATTGTCGAGATGAAAGATTGAAGATTGATCATGCACTTCTTGTAGTAATTTCATGTGCATGTTCTCAGAGACTCACAGTAGATCTTTTCTAAATAGAACATCGTCAATGATTTCGCAGTTCTTCAGTTTAGTGATATGAAATTTGAGCTTGTTTTCGTTTATAGCTTGTTTATATTCGCTGCAGAGCTCATCTGTTTGATTGATCATTTGTACTTGTTGATAGAGATTTGCTTTCGATTCAATAGATAGAACATCGACTCTATCAAGAGTCAGAATAGTCTGAAAACGATTTTCAAGACGCTGAGCTGATTCAGAGACGTTCGCTAGAGACATTCTCATTAAAGCATTGACTTTAGTGTTCATTTTGCCTGATCTAAAGATGATCTGAAAGTTGAACTTCGATAGAATGTTCAGATAGTTGACTTGTCATCGACTCAACTGTTTGTTTTTCATGAAGATCTTTAAAGTCTGATGATTGATGAACATCTGAATGAGTAGTTCAATGCATTTCAGCTCAGATCGTCAGTGTTCGAAGCATCGAATAATGACTAGCAATTTCTTGTCATAGATGTGATAATTGATTTCAGCGAGAATCATGCTTTTACTGTAGAAGATCATCGAATGAAGAACTCTCTCGTCATCGTA